>Ga0213863_10000038_pt1 | contig 95636 bp, 71 predicted proteins | sample PICome_8_FD_160128 | JGI IMG/M metagenome (GOLD analysis project Ga0213863, IMG submission 160128) | Coastal seawater microbial communities near Pivers Island, North Carolina, United States - PICO497 | ecosystem: Environmental > Aquatic > Marine > Coastal | place: USA: North Carolina...
GAAGTAGCAGCCCAGCTGGAAGATGTGCCTGATGATACCGCCAACCCGCTGTTTCCGTATGGCTGGGGCCTGGCCTACGAGGAATAGCCTAACCAATTTCGAGAGCGACATCGTCCTCTGCTACCGAGTCTCCTTCCGCAATGTGCACGGCGGTAACGGTTCCAGAATGAGGTGCCTCGTAAGGCACCTCCATCTTCATGACCTCGAGAATAAATAAGGTCTGCCCTTCCTCGATAGCGTCGCCCTCTGCGACCAGAAGCTTCCAGACAGAACCACCCGTTTCGAGTTCGATCTTTGTCATCACCGTATCTCCCAGTCTCAAGGTCTAATGGCGAAGGCCGATGGGCCCAGTAAATCAGGTAGCAAGGGCTGGACACGCGCCAACCATTTGCAGAGTTCAGGCCGCGTCTCACGCGGATCAATCAGGTCGTGCACCGACAGCGCCTCGGCACGTGGGAACGGAGACTGTTTAGCCGCCAGCATCTCCTCTAACTCGCGTCGCTTGGCGTCAGGGTCGGGCGCCGCCTCGATTTCGCGTCGAAAGGCCACGGCAACACCCCCCTCAACAGGCAAAGGACCACTTTCGGCTGAAGGCCATGCCAGCACATACGCCTCTGGCCCGTAGTGCGCCGCCTGCGCCACCCCGAACGACCGGCGAACCATAACGGCCGCCCACGGCACCGTGGTCATCGCTGCTGTGAGCACGGCTGAGGTCCCATGTCTTATGGTCGCCTCCTTCTCTGCTTGACTCCCAATCATAAACCCCGGCTCATCGACCAGAGTGATGATGGGCAGCGTAAACGCCTCGCACAGCTCCATGAATCGACGCGCTTTGTGTGCACCGTCGGCGGTCATGGAGCCTGCGAGAAACTTGCAGTCGTTACCCCAAACACCAACAGTTTGACCGTTAAGTCGGGCTAAACCCGTAATCTGCGAGCGGCCATAGCCCTTTCCCATCTCAAAAAAGCTGTCTTTATCAAATACTGCTTTGACGACAGCGCGCATTTCAAAAGCGACGCGGCGATCCCGAGGTACGACGTCAAGCAGCGACGCATCACACCGATTGATCGGGTCATCGCATGCCAGAACGGGTGCTAACTGATTGATACTGTCGGGCATGTAGGACAGGAAACGTTTTATCTCATCGATACACGCCACTTCGTCCTCAGCACCGTTATCGACAGTGCCGTTCTTGGTGTGCACTTTCCAACCACCTAACTCGTCCTTGGTCTTTTTTTCACCCATGGCCCGCTCAACAACGGCTGGGCCTGCTGTGATGATTTGTGCCGTGCTTTTCGACATCACCGAAAAGTGCGATGCCACTAAGCGACCGGCAGGTAAACCGGCTACGGCACCCATTGCGGCTGTGGCGACCGGCACCGTGGCCATCGCTTGCGCCACGGAGCGAAAACGCGAAGGCGCGTTCACCGGTCCTGGAAGACTTGCACCTTTGCCACCCGTCCCCCCAACACTACCACCGGCGCCCTCATGGAGGCGGACCAACGGTATCTTGTATTGAACGGCCAGGTCCTCGGCGTAAACGCTCTTTCTCAGTCCCGCAGCCGATGGCGAGCCACCGCGCATCGTAAAATCTTCGCCGCCAACAATAATCCGCCGACCCGCGACTTTCCCAAACCCCAAAATAAAATTAGCGGGATCGTAACTGACGAGATCGCCTGCTTCGTTGTGAACAGGTGTGCCCGCGACAGGGCCAAGCTCTTCGAACGAACCGGCATCCAAAAGGTGATCGACACGCTCTCGCAGGGTCAATCGGTTTTGACTGTGTTGCTTGGCAACCGCCGCTTCACCACCCTGACCCAGAGCCAATGCTCGGCGGCGTTCTATCTCGTCAACTTCAGGTTTCCAGCTCATTGTTTGTCCTTATCAGACACATTCCACGACAGCTTATCCCAAGACCTCATGTCACAGACACCCGGTACTCCAACGGTGTCTTTCATCGTTGCGCGCACGAACTCAACAGAGGTGACCGCCCCCCTTATTACTGACAAGTTCAAGCGGACACTGGGCTCACAGGACAACTGTCACAGCAAGACTATTTGATTTCGAGGCCCTTCATATCGCCTGCCTTTCGCCACTTCGCCATGAGATTAAAAAACTCGATAGGGCCGCCGCCATAAAAAGTATTCTGGGACTCAAACTCAACATGACCTTCGTTGTTGTAGTAACCCGGTGTGCATGATTTTTGGAACTCTTCGGTTTGTCGCGCTACCCGCTTAATGGTTTTAATCCAAAGCGCCTCGGCCTTCTCGGACGCATCCACGCGACTCGCCCCACGCTTTTGCAGCTCACTTAAAATGTAGGCGGTTTGCATCGCGTTTTCATCAAGTGCAAAGGTATATGTGGCGGTAAAACCGGACTGCTGAGGACCAAAGAAAAAGGCATTGGGAAAGCCTCGGGCGTGCAGTCCATGAAACGTTGCCATACCGTCCGCCCACTTCTGAGAAATAGTCAGACCATCGACACCCGTAATAGAGTAACCCGCCCGTTGGGAATAATCGGTCCCGACTTCAAAGCCCGTTGCAAATACCACACAGTCGACCTCGTACTCGATTCCGTTAACCGTCAGACCGGTCTCAGTAAAAGCGTCAACACCGCCCCCCTCTGTGTCCACCAAAGTCACGTTAGGTCTATTAAACGATTGCAAATATTCATCGTGAAAACACGGGCGTTTACAAAATTGACGGTAATAGGGCTTGAGTGACTCAGCAGTCTCGGCGTTCTCGACAAGACTGTCGGCTCGCGCTCGAACTTTTTCCATTTTGGCAAAATCGGCCATCTCCATTTTTTCTTGAAGACCCATATGCACCATGGCTTTGTCCGTGAGGTACTGCTTGAGTCCGCGCTCCTTGCGGGCGCCAGTAACGAGCCAGGTCATGGCCCAAAGCGCCAAACGCCCTTTTGAAGGCTGAAAGTGCCGTAATTCACCGAAAATATCGCGAAACGCTTCGGTCCAGCCGTCACGCACTAAGTCGTTTTTGACGGGCATACCAGCAAGAATCGACTCGAAGTTGGTGCGACGTTTTTGGTGCCAACCGGGAGACTGTGCTTGTACCCATGTCGGATCCAACTCGGTGTTGTTACGAACATCGATTGATGAGGGTGTGCGCTGGAACACGTAGAGCGCTTTGGCACCTGCGGCGAGGTGCGGTACGCACTGTACGGCCGTCGCCCCTGTACCAATAACCGCCACGCGCTTGTCTGCAAGCTTATCAAGACCGCCAAAAGTATCGCCGCCGGTGTAATCGTAATCCCAGCGACTGGTATGAAACGTATGTCCTTTGTAACGATCTATTCCCGCAATCCCCGGCAACTTGGGTCGGTTCAGCGGTCCGTTTGAGTGGATGACATAGCGCGCCTTTATGACGTCGTCTCGGTTAGTCCGAGCCGTCCACAGCCCCTCTGTCTCATCCCAGTCAGTACTTAAAATCTGCGTCTGCATTAGGGCGATGTCGTGGAGTTGGTACTGATCAGCAATGACCTGACAGTACTCCAATGTTTCGCTGGCATTGGTGTACTTCTGTTTAGGGATAAAACCGGTCTCTTCAAGTAACGGCAAATAGACCAACGACTCAATATCACAGGATGCACCGGGATAGCGGTTCCAGTACCAGGTACCGCCAAAGCCCCCCCCTTTTTCGACAATCATTAAGTCGTTAATACCCTGATCGCGAAGCCGTGCGGCAGCCAACATACCACCAAAGCCCCCGCCAATAATAAGCACCTCAACGGTGCACTCCACAGCACTGCGTGCAAAGCCGGGATCAACGTAGGGATCATCAACATAGCGAGAGAAATCTCCGGTTACGCCGGTGTACTGATCATTTCCATCTGAGCGAATCCGCTTGTCTCGCTCCTCTCGGTACTTTTCGCGTAACGCGTCGGGATCGAAGCTCAGTTCATTGAACGCTGTGGCCGGCATGAAATCCCCCTTTGGGTTCTGTTTCTTAAATTGGCACTAACCCTGTCAAATGTAGCAGAGTCTGACAAAAACAGGCGGACTGATAGTGTTGCTCCGGCCGTCAGTTTCTGCTTTAACTGAGCGTCTAATAATTAGAGTCATCATCATGAATAACGTAGCGCAAGGCCAGCACAGCGAACCCACGGCGGAAGATCAGTGGCGGCAATTTGGGGAACTCACCTGTCAGAACGACTATGTGGACAGTCTCCGAGGGCGAAATCTCGACGTGTATCTACTCGGCGAACGTATCGATGAACCGGTCGATCACCCCATTGTTCGGCCATCAATTAACGCCATGGCCGCGTCGTATCAACTCGCTGAGGATGAACCCGATTTAGCAACCGCTTGGTCGTCGATTACCGAACGCAGAATCAATCGATTCCTGCACATTCCAGAATCGCCTCAAGACCTTGTGCAGAAGAACAAAATGCAGCGGCGCATGGGGCAACTCACGGGCACCTGTTTCCAACGTTGTGCCGGCCTCGACACGCTGAGTGTCCTCTTTTCCATTACCTTTGATATCGATAAAAAACACGGCACCGCCTACCACGAGCGTTATCTTGCCTTTCTTAAGAAGGCGCAGGTGCGCAACCTAATTGTCGGCGCCGGAATGACGGACCCCAAAGGCGATCGAAGCAAGCGTCCCAGCGACCAGGCTGACCCCGATCTGTTCATGCACGTGACACGCCGCACAGACAAAGGGCTATACGTTAAGGGCGCCAAAGCGCATATGACCGGTGGCCTCAATTCACACTGGATATGTGTCATGCCCACTATGAATATGCTCGAGTCGGACAAAGACTACGCGGTCATTGGCATGATTCCAGCAACCGCACCGGGCCTTACCTACATTTACGGGCGGCAGTCCTGTGACACCCGTGCGCTTGAAGTGGGTGACATTGACAAGGGCAATGCGCAATACGGTGGTCAAGAAACACTCGTGATCTTCGACGATGTGTTCATTCCTTGGGCCCACGTTCTCATGGACGGTGAGTACGAATTTGCTCAAGAACTGGTGTCGCGTTTCACCGCCTACCACCGCGCCAGTTACGTCTGTAAAACAGGGCTTGGTGACGTCATGATCGGCGCCGCATCCAGTGTTGCTGAAATGAATGGGGCCGAAACCGCAAGCCACGTGCGCGACAAACTCGTCGAGATGACACACCTTAATGAGACGATTTACTCGTCGGGTATCGCCTCGTCTTACGAAGCCAAGCAGCACGAGAGCGGGGCGTTTATTAACGATCCGATTCTTGCCAATATCTGCAAGCACAACGTGACCCGTTTCCCCTATGAGATCTCGCGCCTTGCACAAGACTTAGCGGGCGGACTCATGGTGACACTGCCGTCACAGGCCGACTTCGAGCACGAGACTATTGGTCCCAAGCTCGACAAGTACCTGCAGGGCAAGTCTTCAGTCAGTACTGAAGATCGAACGCGAATGCTGCGACTCATCGAAAACATGACCTTAGGCCGCAATGCCGTCGGGTATCTGACCGAGTCAATGCACGGCGCCGGCTCACCGCAAGCGCAGCGCATTCAACTGCTGCGCGAAACCGACTTTGGAAAAAAACAGTCGCTCGCCCGACGTCTCGCAGGCATTATCGCTACCGATCACGACACGCAGTAACACAAAATTCAATAGCACGGGACGTCCACTGCGACGCGTCCCTGCCCACTCAGGTCGTTATGTCCCGAATACATGCAACGCTCAGCTCGCCGTACTTTCTCGGTGCAGCCGCCATTTTTTTTGCCTCGTGCATGAATGCCATGATCAAAGGTCTGTCGGTCTATGAGAGCGTTATTGTCATTACCGCTTGGCGCTATGCACTGGGTGCTTTTTTAGTCTCAACACTGTGGCTAGTCTTTCGGCCCCCGCTACCCGGCTGGAGATCAGTACCTTTTCATTTGTTCCGAGGCTTTTTTCAGATTTGTGCGGCCAGTTTGTTTTTTTGGTCAGTCACTCAAATTCCTCTGGCCACGGCAGCAGCACTGGGACTCACGGGTACGTTAATGATTGGTCCACTGGCGTGGCTACTGATGCGAGAACCGTTAAAACGCGACGTCATTATCGGCACGGTGGCAGGGTTCGCAGGTGCCATGTTTATTGTGAATAACGAGACGCTATTATTTTCGGGCACAACAGAGGGGCCTGTGCTGGGTTATCTTGCGCCGATACTCGCCTCGCTGTGCCACTCTATTTCTGTGGTGCTACTGAGGTTTCGATCGCAGAGTGAAGACCCCATCGCTGTCGCTTTCTTTGCCAACACATTGCCGGCGCTTTACGTCATTCCCGTCTTCTTTTTCGTCGACAGCCAGCCCACGACCGCGCTTTTCGGTGGCTACGTGGTGTCCGCGTTTTTTGGCGTCAGCTTTTGGTCACTAACAACCCTTGCCTACGCACGGGCCCCTGCCGCGAGGTTGGCGCCGATTACCTACAGTCAGCTCATTTGGGCAGCAGTGATCGGCTTCTTTATCTTTGGCGAATTTCCCGGAGCCTCGACTTGGTCGGGTGCCGCCGTCATCGTTGCGGCCTGCTTGTACGTGATGCGTTCGAGCAACAAGACGGCCTGACACGCACGAGCATTGTCCTTGGTCTAACGGATTAAACAGAGCGCGGTACACGAGCAACTTCCAAGTGAGAGGTCATGGTTTTGATCGCACGCCGCTGAGCGCCCGCGCGCGAAAGCGCAGGTGCATTCGAGCGGCAGACTCACATACACTGAACGCGCAGTGGTGCAATTTTTAATAAGTGAGGCCTTAATGAGCAACGGCTCAAAAAACGACACCTTTGATGCAGGCCGCGTCGGTCGGCTCGCGGCATTAATCGCGGTGGGTGGGTTCCTCTTTGGCTTTGACGCCTCGGTTATTTCCGGTGTGGTGGGTTACATCAGTACCGACTTTTCTCTCACTGACTTAGAGATCGGGCTGGTGGTTGGTGCACCGACAATAGGCGGCCTTATTGGGGGTGTTTTATCAGGCTTCATTGCCGATGCCATAGGCCGAAAACGGGTCCTCCTGGGCCTTGGGGTACTTTATTTGGTTTCCGCAGTCATCAGCGCCTTGGCACCCAGCTACCCAACCTTGGTTTTCGCACGTGCCATGGGTGGGCTTGCGTTCGCCTCACTCAGTATCGCCCCGATGTACATTGCAGAAATTGCACCCGAACAAAGACGTGGGTTTTACGTGTCGTTTAATCAGTTTGCGATCGTTCTTGGGTTTAGTGCCGCCTACTTTGCCAATTACGCATTGGTGTCAGCGAGCCAGCTCGAGAGTCACTGGATTCAAGTGCTGGCCATAGACACACTCACTTGGCGCTGGATGCTAGGACTTGAGATCGTGCCCGCACTGGTATGGTTGGTGGCCTTGACACAAGTCCCCGAGACACCGCGCTGGCTTGCGTTAAACAACAGAGAAGCCGAGGCACAGCAGTTACTGGCCACCCTGCAAGAGGCATCGGTTGCCGAGGTAACCTTTGAGGCGATAAAACGCTCTGGTGATGAAACAATGGGGCAGTTGAAGAAGCTCAAAGAGCTGGTATCGCCCTCGTTGCGCGTCCCCTTCTTTATTGCCATATCCGTTGGCATCGTCCAGCAGATAACGGGCATCAATGCCGTATTTTTCTATGCGCCGACCATTTTTGAGCAAAGCGGTGTGGGCACTAATGCGGCCTTTGCGCAGGCGACTGTCGTTGGCTTGACCAATGTGCTCTTTACCGTTGTCGCCATGGTGCTCATCGATCGGTTAGGGCGAAAACCACTTCTGATTGCGGGCCTTGCTGGGATCATTGTCAGTATGTCACTCGTCAGTTACGGCTTTGGACAAGCGACCTACACACTCACAGAAACCTCTGTCAGCGCGCTCGAGATCGACGCAAAGAGCAAAGACAATCTGAGGGCACTCTCGGGTACCGTCTTTCAGAGTGACGTTGCCTTCAAGGAGGCCGTTGCCGCACAGATCGATCCACAAGTGGCTCGAAACCAGGAGTCCGCCATTATTGCCTCAGCGATTTCGGTGAACGCGGTCCTCGTGCTCGCTGGTATCTTAGGCTTCGTGGCGTCCTTTGCCATCTCACTGGGTCCTGTCATGTGGGTCTTATTTTCCGAGGTATTTCCTAATCGAATCAGAGGCATTGCCATTGGTGTCGCCACCATCTTTAACAGCGGTGCCAGCTTCCTTGTGCAGTTTTTGTTTCCGTGGCAACTCAACACCTTCGGTACGTCTACAACCTTTGCCCTGTTCGCGTTCGTGGGCCTGCTTGGCCTGGGTCTTATTTGGCGTCTTCCCGAAACAAAAGGTGAAACCTTAGAACGTCTTGAAACGAAGCTCGCGTGAGTCAGGACATCAACCACCACCCGGTACAGAACCCAGTACTCAGGGGCTTCAATCCTGACCCATCACTCGTCAAGGTCGAGGACGTCTACTACATGGCGACCTCCACCTTTGAGTGGTTTCCGGGGATTCAGGTGCATCGATCCAACGACCTCATGGAGTGGGCGCTCGTCGCGCGACCACTCGATGAGAAGCGCCTGCTCGATATCGTCGGTGTCCCTGATTCCTGTGGCGTTTGGGCGCCTTGTCTGAGCTTTTCCAGTGGGCTTTTCTACCTGGCCTACACCGTCGTAAAACGCTTCGACGGTCATTTTAAAGACACCCACAACTACGTGACCACGTCGCCCCGCATCACCGGCCCCTGGAGTGATCCCGTACACATCAACTCCTCCGGTTTCGACCCCTCCATTTTTCATGACACAGACGGTCGAAGCTGGTGGCTGAATATGATCTGGGATCATCGACCCGATCGCACGCCCTTCCACGGCATTGTGCTTCAAGAAATCGACAGGTCTGACCTGCAACTAAAAGGGGAGCCGACACTGATTTCACGCGGAAGTGACATCGGTCTCGTTGAGGGCCCACACCTCTATCGGCTGGGCGATTACTACTACCTTATTGTCGCTGAGGGCGGCACAGGATATGGCCATGCAATTTCTGTAGCGCGCAGTCGATCGATTGATGGCCCCTATGTGTTCGATCCTCAGGGTCCCGTTATGACGTCGCGCGCCCACACCCAGTGGCCACTGCAGCGCAGTGGCCACGGTTCACTGGTTCACCTGGGCGACGACGATTACGCCATGTCCTTTTTGTGCAGTCGCCGAACAAACGCACTCCAACACAGTCCCATGGGACGCGAGTCAGGCTTGGCAAACGTGGTGATCACCGACGACCAATGGATTAGACAACCCAATGGTGAAACACGCCCGCCGCTGTGTTTTCCAAATGCTAATGAGCAAACTGCTGCACCCGCTCGGGCACGCGCGTTCCGCGACGCCTTTGACACTCAAACACTGTCCAACAACTACCAGTGGCTCCGCGACAGCGAGTCAAACAGTTGGTGTTCGTTGACGGCAAGACCCGGGTTTCTGCGAATAACGGGTCGTGAATCACCCGGCAGTTTATTCAAACAATCGCTGATCGCGACCCGAATGACCGACTGGAACTGTGCCGTAGAGACTTGTCTTGAATTTACGCCGCGCCATTTTCAGTCGCTCGCTGGGCTCATGATTTACTACAACTCCACAAAATTTCATTACGTACATGTCACCCATGACCCGGCCGCAGGACGGGTACTCAGCGTGGTCAGCTGCCTTGCGGATGAGCACTTACTCAATGACTACCCGCTGCGCGCTGAATGCATTTCACTCATTACCGAGACGACCTTTTTGCGCTGTGAAATTAAAGCGTCATACGCCGAGGTCTTTTACAAGGAAACCAACGAGGCGCAGTGGATAAAACTGCCGATACGCTTGGATATGACCTGTTTAACGGATCAAGCGGGGCGGGTGTCGGGCGAACAATTTACCGGAACCTTTGTGGGACTGGCCGCACACGATCTGTCGGGACAGGCCGCCACTGCCGATTTTGCCTATTTCGCCTACACAGAAGAGCAGTGATGACATGCACTCCCAGCGGTGGCACAACGCCGGCTTCGCCTACGGGCGGCCAACGGCGCCTTCGCCCGCTCAGCGCTCTGTATCACCTGCAAGCGTTGCCAAATTAGCTTCATGCTTTGCCCTGTCAACCGAGTAAAGGGACAAGCACGCAATCATCAACATCCAGAGCGTGAAAATAACGGGGACGTACAGCCAACCAAAATCAGCTAAGACTGTGTCGGGCACATCCGACGGCGCCACTCCCACGGGAAACTGACTCACCGTCAGGAGGACACCGGCAACCGCCGCACCAATGCCCTGTGTCACCTTGCGGACAAACGTCACCGACGCAAAAAACACGCCCTCATTGCGACGCTTTGTTTTGATCTCAGCCTCTTCTACGAGGTCTGCGATCATTGCTGTAGAGAGGGTTTGGTAACTGATGATCAGTGCGACATCGACCACTGTGATCATTAAGATCAGCGGAAACAGCATCGGATCAGAGTTGTCCGGCATGAGTCCCATCAAGCGCAGAAGAATAGGCGCCGGTGAGACGGTAAATGCCAGCAAACCCACAGTAATAGCACCACGCTTCTTACCGAGTCGTCGCGAAATAGCGGGTGAGATCATGAACGCTAACACAGCGGAAAGCACAACGCTGAGCGAGATCAGACCGATCTGTTCGGTGGAAAAGCCCCAAAAAAACGTTGAAAAGTAGTAGCTCAGCGTTGCGGCAACGCCTGTAGCAATAGCGCCAAATAGGGCGGCCAGAAATAGCGCGAGGAACGACTTGCTCGCCAGCGTCTCGAACACCTCTTGGTAAATAAGTCTGAGGCTGAATGCGCGAGGGGGCGGCGGCTGTTTCAGCTCAGGAATCATCTTATGCGTTCCCAGTGCAGACGCCATAATGGCGAGAAAGATGACGGTAGCAGCGATAGTACCCACCTGGCCGTGACCCTCAACATTGAACATGCCGTTACTGATTGACGCCGTGGGCACCAAAACAAAAATCGTTGCGAACGCGCCCATCAAAGTGCCGCCTGTCCAACCAAAGAAGTAGCGATAGCTCAGCATGCTGGTTCGTTCATCATAGTCGTCAGTCATTTCAGCAACGAGTGACGAGCTTGGAATCTCATAGACTGTGATCAAGGTCCGCACTAAAACCGCAATGGTAACGATATAAGGAAAAAGTGCGTCGCCTTCCAAACCGGCGGGTGGATTCCAAACAAAGTAGTATGCGACGGCCGCAGGAACGGCGGCGGCGTACATAAACGGGTGGCGCCGACCCCACCGAGATCGCGTATTGTCAGACAGGTAACCAATGAGCGGATCGCTGAGCGCATCGACCATCAGCGCAATCATGATCGCGAGGCTGACCAGATAGGCGCTGACACCCATGACCTGACTGTAAAAGATTAGGAAGAAATAATCGAAGCCGTTATTTTTGACGCCAAACGCCACGGACCCGATGCCGTAAGCTATTTTTCGTCCGACACTGACTCCGTTACTTTTTGACATCCACAATTCCTGAGACGCTGTTATTCTTTTGTGCTAACCGTGAGAGTAACGCCTACCTGTACATCAGAGAAGCGAGAAATTGAGCTCTCTGAGCCCGTACCGCTATTATCCGAAAACTGATGAAATAGGCCTGACCATGAAATCTTTATTCCTCGCTCTTGCACTCCTTTGCGCCCAGACACTTCAGGCTGCGAGCCTGTCCCTGGATGACGTGCTCGCTGAGACACCGATCCTGGATACGGCGCTGCCGACACCCGAGCAAATTACGGGGGTCAAGGTCGGCGAAAGGCACTGGTATCACTACGAGATAGTGAACTACCTTGAGGCGCTCGCAGAGGCGTCACCCCGAATGGTGGCCTTGGGCGAGCACGCTCGGACTTACGGGGGTCGACCCTTAGTCAGCTACGCGATATCGACACCGGAGAACCTGGCTCGCCTGGCCCAGATAAAAGCCGCACGTGCATCGATTATCGACCCAAATGCTGAGGTGTCGCTTGAAGACCAACCCGCCGTGCTACACATGATGTACAGCATCCACGGCAATGAGCCCAGCGGTGCCAACGCCACACCACTGGTGGCTTACTATCTTAATGCCGCTCAAGACGAAGCGCTGCTGGCACAACTTAATGACGTGGTTATTATTTTTAACCCCATGCTGAACCCCGATGGTTTAGACCGATTTGCTTATTGGACCAATGGCCACCGAGGGTTGAACCCCAGTCTCGACGGGCGCGATCGCGAGCATGCCGAGGCCGTCCCTAACGGCCGAACAAACTACTACTGGTTTGACCTCAACCGAGACTGGCTGCCCCACCAGCATCCAGAGAGCCGAGGAAGACTTGCGCTCTTTCACGAGTGGAAACCCAATGTGCAACTCGACTTCCACGAGCAAGGAAGTAACAGCAACTTCTTCTTTATGCCCGGTAAGCCCGAGCGAACCAACCCGTTAACGCCAGCGATCAACCAGATACTCACCGCGAAAATTGGGCAGTATCACGCAGAAGCCTTTGACGCTGAGGGCGTTCGTTTTTTCACTGAAGAAGGCTATGACGACTTCTTCATGGGCAAGGGTTCAACCTACCCGGATTTATTTGGGACCGTGGGTATTTTGTTCGAGCAACCCTCGTCTCGGGGCGCGGTCCAAGATACCGTCAACGGTAAGCTGACCTTTGAGCTGAGTATTTCAAATCAGTTCCGAGCATCGCTTTCGTCCCTTAAGGCAACATCAGCCCTCAAAGATGAGCTATTGAGTTACCAGCGAAACTTTTACACGGTTCAAGAGAAACAACGCGGACACTACCTCGCCAGCGCAACGGGTGACCCGACTCGACTCGCGGAGTTTGTGCGGGTGCTCAAGGGACACCAGATCGCCGTTGAAGCGCTCGCCTCTGACATGACAGTGGACGGTCACACTTACCGCGCGGGCGAAACGGTTGCAATTCCACTTGATCAACCTCAGTCGACCTATCTCGAGACACTGTGGCGAGCGCAGTTAGAATTTGAAGAGAACGTATTCTATGACGTCTCGACCTGGACACTGCCTTGGGCGTTTAACCTCGCACACACGCGATCTGCCGTGCGACGTGCAGCGACTGAGCCCTGGGCTGAACGCGACTTGAATCAAATGACTGGGTTGGCACCGTCTGCGGTCGGTTATTTAATCGACTGGCGTGATTCAGCAAGCCCCGCCCTTCTCTACGACTTACTTGAGATCGGCGCCAACGTTCGGGTTGCCGAAGCGACATTCACCGCACTCACCGCGAAAGAAGGCGCGGTGAACTTTGCACACGGGACGCTGTTCGTTGCGCCTGAGCTTCAGGAGCGTCTTTCTGATGCAGTCATCAATCGCTTAAGGCGCGCCAAAGCCGAAGGTATCGCTGTCTACGCAACCACCAGCAGCTACACGCCCGAGGGCATCGACTTGGGAAGTCGCGCTTTCACTGTCCTCTCGCTGCCCAAGGTACTGTTGGTGACAGGACCCGACACCTCAGCGTACAACATCGGTGAAATATGGCACTTGTTAGACACACGCGTTGGCATGCCGGTCACCATGGTGGACAGCCATCGGTTAAGTCGAGCGAACCTGAGTGACTACAGCCATGTGATTATGGCGTCACCACTTCGCGCATCGAGTATGACGCCAAAACTCAAAACGTTTGTAGAAAACGGTGGCGTACTTTGGGCGCAAGGGGCACCCACCGTTGCCTGGGCCGCAGATCAGGGTCTGACCAACGTCACTTGGCGAACAACAAGCGCGCAAACAGCTAAAAACGCAGCGCAAGATGCGGCCAAGGACGGCGCCAACGCAAAGACGCAGGAGCCGTCCCTTCCAAAACGAAAGCCCTTCGGTACTGCCTCTGACGAATACGCCTTCACCCTCGTCCGCGGTGCTATTTTACAAGGCGAATTGGACGTGACCCACCCGCTCGGTTTCGGCTACGCGTCGTCGCAGTTGCCGGTGTTTAGAACGTCGAATCGCTTCATGAACCACTCCGCTAATCCCTACTCGACCCCACTTGCATACGCCACGGCACCGTTGCTCTCAGGTTACATGTCGAGCGAGAACCAAGACGTCGTTGCTAATTCGGCAGGGCTGGTTGTGGATCAACGCGGTGAGGGTGCAGTTGTACTCTCTCTGGACAGTCCAACGTTCAGGGCATTTTGGTGGGGTACGCAACGGCTTCTGGTCAACGGCATTTTCTTTGGGGATTTGTTAGAAGAGCCTCGCTAAGCGAGGTTTGGGCGAACCGTCTATCGGCTACCGATAACGCCAGTTGTGCAAAAGTAACCTAGGGTTTTTGAGGCTAATTCGGTAACCTCCCCGCCTGAAAAATGTCGGTAATTCCCTACCGTCATTGCGGTAGAGAGGTCCACGTTGAGCACAAAAATCAAGGTCGAAAATCCACTGGTTGTTCTGCACGGCGACGAGATGGCTCAGGTGGCGTTTACCGAAATTCTGGCGCGGTTTGTCACGCTGCCGCTCGATATTCAACTGGTTGAAATCGACCTCTCAGCAACAAAGCGATTTTCCAGTAACGGCGCAGTGATTCATGAGGCTATTTCAGCACTCAAAGCGCACGGCGTCGGCATTAAAAATGCAGGCATGACCGTCAATCGTGCGCAACTTGACGATCTACTCAGCCAACACCCTAACGTCGTGGAGTCGACGCTCGACCCACTGGCCACTAAATCGCCCAATGGTGCGATTCGGAAAGGAATTAGCGGCAATATCACACGAGAAGACATTGAGTTTCGCAATATACAAAGTGTGCGCCCCAATTGGATTGACCGCGATATTGAAGTAGACACCATGGAAACCGGTGGGCTGGACTTCAGCTACAGCGAGCTGTCCAACGCAACCGGCGTGGCTAAAGTCATGTTCGTGGGTTCAAGCGGTGAACCCGTAGAACTTCACCGTCGCTCGCTCAACAAAGGCGACCCCTGGATGCTCGCTACCAATTGCCTTGAAGAAGTGAAAGCGTGGGCTCACCGTTTCTTTCAGCGCGCAATTGAAGAGAAGCGCGACATCTACTTAGGACTCAAAGACACCGTGGTCTCTGGGTACGATGGGGTTATGCGCACGGCTATTGAGGAGATCTATACGCAAGAGTATCAAGCGCGCGTCGCTGAAGCGGGTTTGAGCTATCAGTACGAGCTCATTGACGCGCAAGCGGCGAGAATCGTGTCTAACCCACCGAAGCGAGCGCTGTGGGGTGTCCCTGATAACGTCAGCGGTATGAAGCTCTTTAAACTGGTGCAACAACTCAAGCGCTACGGACTTCCAGAGCGAAAGGCACACGTGTCGATTTCTCGCATGAGTGCCGGCGGCGGCGATCAGTACGGCAGTTACAACACGCCTTCACCCGAAGGAGGCGTCATTAAAGTCATTGTCGATGGCGAAGAAAAGCATGCACGCTACGTCAAAGAGGGCGACCCCATCCTTTTCATGTCCAACGATCGAGACGCGATTAAAGACTGGGTCAGTCAAGTTTTTAAGGATGCTGCAGTCAACAAAAAGGAAGTCTATTTCGGACTCAAGCGCGAATTCGTAAACTACGACGAGGTTTACAGCTCGATCATTCTGGAGATACGAAAAGAGCTCGCAGCCCTCGATACGCCGCCACCGTCGTTCATGATCATGCGCCCTTCTCGTCAGCTGAGCAAAATGATCTGCGACCCCCCTCGATGGGGCATGTACCCGGCTCAAAACCTTGATGGCGATATCTTCTCGGACATCTCAGCGGCGCTCGGCGGTAGCTTGGCGACGGCGAGCTCAGTGATCATCAGTAAAGACGGGACAAAATTATTCGAAGCGCCCCATGGCACTGCCCATGATTTGTATGTTCGCTACCTTGAAACTGAGGGTAAGGAAGCAAACTTCAACTCGTCTGCGCTTATCTTTGCTGTTGCCAATGCACTTGAGGAGCTGGCGGGGCGCGAGAACAATTCGGCACTGACTGAGTACGCAGCTCGGCTAAAATCGGCATTGATCGAGACAGTGGCCCAAGGTGTGATCACAGGCGATCTCAAAGGAAAGACAACAGCGCCCGATGCTGAGCGCATCGTCGACATGAACGGCTTTTTAGACGCAGTCGCGTCAAACCTGTCCGCGTAACACTTCCCAGCAATGGCGCGGACTAAGCGACTCTAAGACGCTTGGTCTGTCGCAAGCCCAGGTAGATCAGAAGACCAAATGGCCCGGTCATTAAGGTGAAAAAGAGACACACAACGACCAACACGTGACTGATCTCGTGGTCCTGACTGTCTCGAACGATCCAGCCGCCAACAAAAAGATCGAATGCCAAGTAATGAATCCAGCCCGCGAGCAACAAGCCGTCTACGCCAAACAGTGTCTTGACCGACTCAAGCGTGCCAAAACCACCCTCAGACGGGGCCTCGCTGCTGAACACAAATATTAGGCTGGCGTAGATCGAGCCCAAGAATAGAGGCACCAACACGCTGGGCATGATGTCACGCGTCAATGCACGCCTTGGGGCAGCAACCAACCCAACCCATCCCAACAGGGCGACACCACTGCACAGAGTAAATACGGTTTCTAATGACATAAGAGTCTCTTCTTTTCTGAGGCGCTGGCCACCGACAGCGTAGTGGACCACACTTACCCTTTAAATAATATTTGCCGAGAGTGACCATGCTCATTTCTGATCATCAACATCCCATAGACACCGGCGTAAGCAGTAAGCCTGAGGCCACAGAAGTGGTATCCGGGCTCGATCTGTCGGGTAAAACGGCCCTCGTAACCGGTGGATACTCGGGAATTGGTATCGAAACTGTGAGAGCACTCACAAGCGTAGGTGCGCATGTTGTCGTCCCCTCACGAGACATTGATCGAGCGGTAAAGGTCCTTGATGGAGTCATTCCCGCGGACCAAATCGGCGTTATGGACTTGTCGGATTTACCGAGCGTTACGGCCTTTGGTGAAACCTTTGCACGCGCCTATCCCGTCTTGGACATTGCCATTTTCAACGCCGGTGTCATGGCCTGTCCCTTGGACCGGACCCAGCAAGGACTCGAATGGCAGTTGGGTGTAAACCATGTCGGTCACTTCGCACTGTTACGCACGCTGCTGCCGAGCTTGAGAGCAGCGAAGGGGGCCCGAGTGGTCACGCTGTCCTCGATTGCCCACCGGTTTGGCGGGATCGAGTTTTCTGACATGAACTACGAACACCGACCTTATGATAAGTGGCAGGCCTACGGACAGGCGAAGTCTGCGCAGTCGTTGATGGCGGTTGAACTTGATCGCCGCGAGCGTGAAAACGGTATCCGAAGTTTTGCCGTTCATCCGGGCGGTATTTTCACACCCCTTCAAAGGCATTTGGGTAATGACGAAATGGCGGAATTTGGATGGACCACGCAAGACGGTCAGCCCTCCCCCGTCGCGCAGAAACTCTTTAAATCGACAAGCCAAGGCTGTGCCACCTCGCTCTGGGCGGCAACCGCCGACGTACTGAACAACACGGGCGGTGTTTATTGCGAAGATTGTAACGTCTCAAGCGTGGTCGCCGATGACAGTAATGCGTTTACAGGTGTACGACGTTGGGCTGTGGACGGCGAAATCGCAGAACGCCTTTGGACGGAAACCGAGACACTGATTGATCGGCGTTAGGTCACGCTATCGCGCACTCAATCAGCGCGCGCCGCACTGCGTCGCCGTGATCGGCGACCTCCCTCTGAGGCACCACGCTCTGACAAGTCAGGCCAAGGTGCGCCCAAAATCTCAGTCATGGTCGCAGCATCAAAAGGTCGCGGGGGTGTTGCGTTAAGCGCAGTAACCATGGCCGCTAAGTGTTCAGGGGTTGTACCGCAGCAGCCACCAATAATCGTTGCGCCCGCGTCGCGCGCAACGAGTGCGTAATCGGCCATGAGTTCGGGACTGCCGTGGAAATGGATGGCGCCGTCGACGTACTGAGGAATACCGCAATTACCCTTCGCAGCAATGGGTAAACCACAGTTCGCCTCCAGTAGTTGAGTGGTGGAGTCCATGAGTTCTGCGGGGCCAATACCACAGTTTGAGCCGACCGCGTCCAACCCAATCTCAACGGCGAATGCGGCAAACTCACTGGGCGTAACGCCCATCATCGATCGGCGTGCCGTATCAAATGTCAAACACCCCACCACTGGGAGACCTGTTGATTTCGCAGCCTCGGCAGCGGCGGCAACCTCTTCGTTTGCCGACATCGTCTCGATCCAAAGGACTTGTGCACCCCCCTCTGCCAACGCGACTGCTTGATCTTTAAAACAGGCGACGGCTTGTTCAAAAGTGAGCTCGCCCATGGGCACGAATAACTCCCCCGTGGGACCCATTGACCCGGCAACCACTGCACGATGCCCACTTTCGTCTGTAAATGCCGTCGCCGCTTGGCACGCCAGTTCCGCAGCCGCTTTGTTTATCTCGTGGACTCGACGTTCACTTTTATGGAGCTTCAGCCTCATCGCGTTCGCACCGAAGCTGTTCGTCAGAATCAGATCCGCGCCGGCACGTAAGAACTCGTCGTGCAACCATAAAACTTCGTCTGGACGCTCGACACACCACAGCTCTGGTGGATAACCGGCCTCCAGACCACGGCAAAAAAAATTGGAGCCTGCCGCGCCGTCTGCAACGCACCACCCTTTTCGTTGGATGATCGCATTGATCGGGTTTGTCATTGTTGGGGGTCCTTTTGTCAGCGTTGACCGGAGGGGCTTTAGTTTAGCTTGGTTTTAGCGCGTGCTTAAGGTTTTAAAGGCGACGCGCCCGGTATTGGGGCACTGGGTGCACTATTTTTAACCACTTCGGAAGGGTTCACTGACAACGCGCGCCACCAAACACTGACCGTTCAAAGAGGCTGCTTTGCGGCCTCTTTTTTTGTTAAGGCTGAATCCCTAGTCAATGTCCAATGCGCGGTCAATATTCATCACCAGTAACTGGGCATGGGCTTGCGACGTACGATCACCTCTGCGCTTATTCGATAACGCCTCGCGAAGTTCTGAAAGGGTGAGAACCGCCAGTGCCTGAGCGGTGCTGTGATACTTCGATGCGCCTGCCTCACTTGCTATCGTGGAAAGGCGGTCAACGTATTCAACCTGAAGGTTGCGTCGGAAACTGTTCACACTTTGGCGCGCATCTGCCTTAAAAATCGCATCGGTTAAATCGTCAATGACTTCCACCAACGGGTATTCATTGCCATAAAGCTCGGTGTTCGTAATGCGCTTTAACACGGTTGGATGTAATAAATGATCGAGTACACGCTTTTGAGCAGACAAGACCGCACGATGCACTTTCGGGTCTTCCGTTGAACCACCGTGCTCAAAACCACGACGCTCAGGCGCAGCTTGCCGCCAGAGCGCGTCGTCGACCTCAAAGGCATCAGGACTAAACAACTGCTCAGCAAGCGTCGCCATGGCCAGCTTCTGACGCGCGCCCTCTACGGGAATAAAGGGCTCGGTCGCCCCCGGCTGCCCGACCACGGCGCGATCAACGTAGACGCCACCGACCCAACGAGAGATCACACCAGCGTTAATTCCCCAAAAACGCACCAGTAACGCAACACCATCCACCACTTCCTCATAAGACTTACCTTGATCAGGGGTCCATTCGGCGGTCTTGTTTAACGCATCGTGCATGATTTTCATCTGATTTGACGCGTAAGCAATGGAATCAGAACTGTTGTCGTAAATGTTCACGCGCGGATCGATACCCGTACCCGGGCTGCGCATGTCATCAGCGTCGTTGCCAAACGCAAGGGCGTGCTCCGTTGAGCGTGCCGCAATCATCTCTAGACGCTCGCCTTCGTCTGACGGATCTGCAGACTCTGGTGAGTAGGCGTACTCAATGTACCAATCGTCGTAAGGGCCGGGCGCAATGGTATAAAACAGCGTCTGATCGTCACGATCAGGTGCGTAATTCACCGCGGGGTAGTCCATAACAGATCCGGAGATAATGCCCGATGCCAATACAGCGGGATTCTCAAGCTCTTCTGGCGACAGCAGTTGAGTCCCTTTCATATTGTGGTTCATACCCAGGGTGTGCCCAAGCTCATGGAGGATGAGGTAGTACATACGATCACGCCTGAGCTGCGCCTCGATGTCCGCACCACCGCCCGACATCTCAATGGCCATGTCAGCAACAAGTCCACCCTCCGCAATGGCATGTCCAACGGCGCAAGCACGGGCGTCGTGCCCATCGATCATCATCGGCTCGCTGGCGTCACCCTGAATCAGTTCACGCGTGAGCTTTGATCGATTGAGGAAGGAGTACTCGAGCATAATGTCAGCCCCGATCAACTGACCGGTTCGCGGGTTTGAAAAGCTCGGCCCGTAGCCACCAAAGGGCGGTCTCGGTGACGAGGTCCACCGCAGGACGTTGTAGCGAATGTCTCCTGCATCCCAGTCGGCATCGTCAGGCTGGACGTTGACCACCATGGCGTTACTGAACCCTGCGTGTTCAAACGCCTTATTCCACTCAAGCGCAGCACCTTTAATCAGGTCGCGCCACTCGACAGGTGTTGTATTTTCGATCCACCACGTAATGGGTTCTATGGGGTCCGACACAGCGGCTGCTGGATCTTTCTTCACAAGATGCCAACGCTCCATTAGGTCACGATACGGCGCCGACTCAGTCGAGGTAAGATCAGTGACTTGAACGTTAAAAGATCCCAACCGAGGATCAGCAAACCGTGGCTGGTAGTTGTTTTCTGGAACTGCAATGAGTGTGTGCAGCACCTGAATGGACACGTTTCGTGCATCCGTCACCGCATCACTCCCCGACGCCTTGGGGTTGGGGTTGAAGTAGACGTATTCGACTTCAATCGCTGAATTCTTGGGGTAGTTTTTGATCGCCAAAATCTGGCTTTTGTCAGCGTCCATTTTTCCCAGTCTGAATCGGTCGCCTGAATCATCATCACCCCCTCGGGTGCGAACAATGTTGGCAAAAGCTTCCGACAAAAACAGTGGGTCCGAGTCGATTAGCAGATCACCTGACTCGTCGTCCTCGGCGGCAATCGGCAGAACAGCTAAAACAGCGCGGGAAATATTAGCCTGCGACGCACGAGATATGGCATTGGCGGGGTCAAAATAGTACGCAGTGTTTTGTCGAACAAACTCGAGCTTGTCAAAGCGACGCTCTATCGTGAATACAAAGTTGTCGCCATACGATCCGGTAAACGCACCCGCGTCAGTCACACCGTTCATAATGTGCTTAAAGTAAATAAACTCCTGACCCACTTGGTCACCACGAACCAACAGCTTTGTTGCACCCGTTTCTGAATCCTGGAACACAGTGAAAAGTCCGTCAAAACGGTCAGCTTCCTCGGTGAGTTCAGCAATGGTCTTCGGCTTTTCTTCCTCGGCAGCCTCTGGCGCCTCCTCTACGGCTGCATCTATCGCCGCATCGCCCTTCACTTCAGGCTTGGCAGCCTCTTCGGCAAAAGACTGACTCGAGAGTGTCAGGGTCAGCGGCAGTGCCCACAGCAGTAACTTCCAAGTAGCAATACGATTCATATGAGTTCCTTTTTCTTAAGCTTTTTATCCAGCTTGTTAAAGAGCGCCGTACTGCGCCTAAAACAGGGCCGATGAAGATACCCCCAGCCGCCACTGAAAATCAAAGAAATACCGTGAAATGTCGCTCTTGGAAATCGCTTTAACTGCCACAAGAGCAGTACACTCAGCGACTGACGGAGGGAAGTAAGCCGATGCGAACACTGTATGCCCCCATAGAACCTTATCGACGTGGCTGGTTATCCGTGGGGGATGGCCATGAGGTTTATTTCGAAGAGAGTGGAAATCCGGACGGAAAACCCTGCGTGTTTGTGCACGGCGGGCCAGGCGGCGGAACATCACCGGCCGCGCGGCAGTTTTTTGATCCAGCGCGCTATCGAATTGTGCTCTTTGATCAACGTGGATGCGGACAGTCAACGCCGCATGCGTCGCTCACTGCGAATACCACAAGCCACCTGATCGACGACATGGAACGTTTGCGCGAGGAACTCGGTGTCGAACAATGGCTGGTGTTTGGAGGATCGTGGGGCAGCACGCTCAGTCTCGCCTACGCCCAAAGCCACCCAGAACGAGTCACACAGCTGGTGCTTCGCGGAATTTTCTTACTGCGTCCTGAGGAAATCAGGTGGTTTTATCAAGAAGGTGCAAGTCATCTCTTCCCCGACAGTTGGGAGAATTATCTTGCGCCGATTCCCCATAATGAGCGTCATGATTTGGTCAGTGCCTTTCATAAGCGATTGACCAGTTCTAACGAGGCGACTCGCCTAGAGGCCGCGCGGGCTTGGTCTGTTTGGGAAGCCTCAACAAGCTTCTTACGTCAAAATAAAAACTTTATGAGTCAGCTCGATGAGCCTGATGCCGCGCTCGCAATGGCGCGCATTGAGTGCCACTACTTTGTCAATCAAGGGTTCTTCAATTCGGACAACCAATTACTCGATAACATAGACCGTATTCGCCACATACCGACGGAGATTATACAGGGCCGCTATGACGTGGTTTGCCCGCCTAAAACAGCATGGGATCTCCACAGTGCTTGGCCTGAAGCCACCCTCCATATCGTTCCCGACGCGGGTCATTCAGCCTTTGATCCAGCCAATACCAGCGTCCTGGTCGAGGTCACAGATCGCTTTGCACAAGCTTAAGTGACGGGCTTTAGCGAACGAACAGCCACAAAGGTTTTCATGAATGCGTCGATCGGCTCGCCCCCACCCCAATCGTCTTCATAAAATCCTGAAATGAGGAATCCCGCCGCAAGCTGCCCACCCAACTGATCACTCAGAGAGTGCGCGAACTCCAGCGGGGATTCTGCACCGAACCATCGTTTACGGTCCGTATCACTGATACTGAGGTCTGAATGGGGCGAGGAAAACTTGAGTTGAAACGTCCCCTGTTTTTCCAGATCCGGGTCAAAGAGCGCCTGAACTGGATTTATAAAACCACTGACCATCGTTCCGCCAGGCTTTAATACTCGGAAGGCTTCACGCCAGACCGGCGCGATATCTTGCGCAAAGCAATTTGAACAGGGATGAAAAATAAAGTCGAAGTGGTGATCGTCGAAGATCGACAAATCTGCCATATCACCGGCCACTGTTGTTAATGCAAGCGCATCACGGTCAGCGACTAATCGGTCCTGATCCAACTGCCTCGAGGACGCATCAAAGACGGTCACACGAGCCCCTGCCGCAGCAAGGATGGGGCCTTGCTGACCACCCCCTGACGCAAGACAAAGCACTTCACAGTCGTCCAATGCTGGAAACCAATCTCTGGGAACAGGACGTGATGGCGTCAGTACGATCTCCCAATCGCCGGTGCCTGCCCGCGCAATCTGCTCTGACGACACGGGCCGAGTCCAACGATCTCCCTCATCAACCTGACGATTCCACGCGGCCCGATTGAACTCGTAAACGTTCACGTCTTTCCTCTCCATTTAAGGACCACTAGCGCCCTTTAACTTAACGGTAACGAAGGTTCGATCGATTGAGCTCACTCAACCGGCTTACGCCCATTAACCGCATGTCACGCTCAATTTCCGACTTGAGGTTGCCAAGCGCGCGCTCGACGCCCCCTTGGCCCGCCGCAGCCAGTGCGTACAGGTATAATCGACCGCCCGACACCGCCTTGGCACCCACGCTCAGGGCTTTGAGCACATGGGTACCCCGCTGAACACCCCCCTCACAAATCACATCGACTTTGTCGCCCACGGCATCACAAATCTCAGCCAGTTGATCGAACGGCGCACGTGACCCGTCGAGCTGACGTCCGCCATGGTTTGAGACCATGATGCCAGTGCACCCAATATCGACAGCACGCTTGGCATCCTCTACCGACATAATGCCCTTGAGTGCGAACTGCCCGTTCCACTGTGCGCAGAGCTTTTCTGCATCGGCCCACGACATGGTCGGATCCAGCATGGTGGAGAAATAGTCGCCAACGGAAACTGCAACATTTGTGCCCTGATCGATATGCCCTGAGAGGTGAGGCATATCGAACTTATCTTTGGTGAAAAAGTTCCAGGCCCAAGCGGGGTGCGTTGCAAAGCTCCACGCCGACTGAAGATTTAATCGGGGTGGCGAGGTAAATCCCGTTCGCAAGTCTCGCTCGCGGTTTCCCCCAGTGATGGTGTCCACGGTTAACGCCAACACATTAAATTGTGCGGCGCGGGCGCGCTCGAGTAGCGCATCGTTCAAGGCCCGGTCCTTGTGAAAGTAGAACTGGAACATTTTAGGGCCTGGTGCAAGCGATGCGATTTCCTCCACGCCTACGGTCGCAAGTGACGACACACCAAACATGGTCCCGTATTTTGTTGCGGCTTTCGCCACAGCACGCTCACCTTCGTGATGAAACAGTCGTTGCAGAGCGGTTGGCGCACAATAGAGCGGCATGTCGAGTTTTTGACCCATGACCTCTACCGACATGTCGACGTCTCGCACACCATTAAGCACATTTGGAACGAGATCAGCGGCCTCAAAGGCCTGCGTATTGCGCCGATAGGTCACTTCGTCATCTGCTGCACCGTCAATGTAATGAAAAATAGGTCCCGGCAAACGCTTCTTTGCAAGTCGCCTGAAATCACCAAAGTTGTGACAGTCTGTTAAACGCATGACATATTCCTATTTGCAGCGTACCCCGTGCAGGGCATCATAACGCGCTATTGTTCGTCGTGACGCGCAGAGATCACGACACAACTTCGCATTCAAAGTATCCCATGGTGAACAGGAAACGAGTAACTATGTCATTGATCAAACACCTCATTGCAGTGGCCCTTTTAGTCTCAACGTCTCAGGGCGTCTTTGCCAGCCTTCTAATGACGCCAAACGCGGACCCCGACATGGTCTATCAAGGGGCCATTTTAGAGGGCAACTACACCGGCGATATCACCAAGCCCTCGGCTTTTTTAGGCTTTGACGCCGGTCAGCGGGTGGCCACTCCGGCGCAGATTAGCGCTGCTATTAACGTCTGGGCAGGCGAGTCGGACCGCCTCAAAGTCGTTGAATACGCCAAGACACACGAGGGTCGCCCCCTGTTTGCCGTATTTATCTCCAGTGCCGAAAATTTAGCAAATCTCGATGCCATTGAAGCAGATATCCAGATGCTCTCTGACGCCCGTCGCCTCAGCGACAAAGATGCGAAGGGTATTATTGAGTCGTTGCCCGCGGTGGCGTGGATGGCGTACTCGATTCATGGGAACGAGACGTCGGGGGCCGACGCGGCGCTGGCCAGCATTTATCACTTAATCGCCAGTACAGATGACGACGTCACCGCCATGCTCGGCAAAATGATCGTGGTCATTGACCCCATGATGAACCCAGACGGTCGCGCGCGGTTTGCCAAATCACTCGAGCAATACCGTGGCACAGCACCCAATGTTGATGACCAGTCGCTACTTCACACGGGTGACTGGCCCTACGGTCGCACAAATCACTACTTTTTTGATCTGAACCGCGACTTCTTTTTACTGACTCAACCTGAGACACGTGGACGCGTCGCGTTGATCAATACATGGCGCCCACAGCTTATAATCGATGGTCACGAAATGGGCTCGCAAAGCACCTTTTTAATGGGGCCTCCAAGACAGCCGCTCAACGCGAATATTGATACCGACCTGCAAAAATGGGCGCGCGTATTTTCTGAGGAGCAAGGCGCCGCGTTTGACGAGCGATCGTGGCGTTACTTCACGGGCGAGTGGTTTGAAAATTGGTATCCCGGGTACTCCAATTACGCAGAGTACCGAGGCAGCATGCACATTCTCTACGAGCAATCGCGCATGGCTGAAGATGGAGTGCGACGTCCAGAGGGGACAGTGCAAACCTATAAAGAGTCTGTGCACCACCAATTCGTCAGTACCATGGCCAATCTCGCGTCATTAGCAGAACATTCTCAGGCCATGTACCGCGATTATTGGGACGGCAGGCAATACAACGTCTCGCCAAAAAGCCAGTTCGCCAATCGCAGCTACGTCATTTTAGCGAATGAAAATCACGGCCGTATGAACGCGCTCGTGGAACGTCTTGAAGCGCAAGGCATTGAACTTTTCACCAACGAGGCTCCAATGAAAGTGGCCTCAGTCACCACTCAGCTGGGTACTCAAGAGAAGGGATATGTGCTTCCTCAGGGCAGCTTAATTATTCCTAATCGACAGCCTGACGCGCCCTTTGTGGCGGCAATACTGGAGTTCGATGCCGACGTGCGTAAGTCAGTCCTTGTCGAAGAACGACAGCGTAATTTGCGCGACGGCTCGTCGCTCATGTACGACACGACGGCTTGGAACTTCAGCATGATGTATGGACTCGCGGCCGTCACCGTACCCCAACACCTTGAGGATGGACTCAAGCCATGGCGCGGGCACACGCCAACCGTTGACGTCCAAGCGTCGGCGATCGCGTGGACTGTCAATGGTGACGATGATCGCTCGGTGGCTTTTGCCGCACGTTTAATGGAGCAAGGTGTCAGGGTCAGAATCACGGACAAGGCAACCGTCTTATCCGGAAAAACAGTTTCGCGGGGGTCGGTGTTTGTCACCGCGATGGACAACCCAAAAGTGGGTAGTCTGACAGGCCTTATCGAGACCCAAGCGCGCGCTTTAAACGTGTCAGTCAGCGCCATATCTTCCGGCTATGGCGCGGGCGACCTACCCGACTGGGGCGGATCGCATTTCCGACTGCTAACGCGTCCTCAGATCGCGATCCTCAGCCACGCACGCTTTAGTAGCTATGATGTCGGTTCCAGCTGGTGGGCGATCGACTCGCACCTTGGCATACGCCACAGTCAAGTTGATGCCGCCTACGTATCCCGTGCTGACCTGCGTCGTTACAACACGATCGTCATTCCCAATGGGTATCGACCACTCTCAGGCTCAGAGTTGGGGTCGCTGCGTGACTGGGTCAAACAAGGCGGGACACTGATCGCGCACGATAACAGCGCAGCCAATTTGGCGACTGAGAACGGTATTGGTGGCGTTCGCGCGATCAAAGATGCGTTCTCTGACGCCCAGAGTTACGACATAGCGCTTCAGCGAGAACACTTGGCACTGAGCGATGAACTGGACGTCGACGCGGTGAGCGCTCACAGCGTCGACACCGACATTACCTATCCGTGGGATCAGGGCAGTAAGGCGCTAAACGCTGACGAGCTCAAGCGTCGTGATACGTGGCAGTCGCGCTTTATGCCCTCGGGCGCCATGGTCGCCGGGCGCGTCGACACCTTGCACTGGCTCACCTTTGGTACGCCCGAGACACTGCCACTCTTGTACAGTGAGCAACCGGCACTCATGGTCAACGGACGTCAACAAGCGGTGGTTCGCGTTGGCGTACTAAAGCCCAACAAAGACGCCGAAAAAGCGCGCGCAATCAACTGGTCCACGATCCCTCAAGGGCAAGATCTGAACGTTCGAATGAGTGGATTATTGTGGCCAGAAGCGGCGTCGCGTATCGCGAACTCGGCCTATGTTACGCGTGAGCGAGTGGGCAAAGGCCAAGTGATTTTATTTTCTGGCCAGCCCAATTTCCGCGGTTCCACGCGTGGCGTTGGGCGGCTTTGGCTCAACGCCCTCGTGTACGGTGCAGGCCTAGGCACCTCTGCGGCGGTTAAGCTGTAGACTGACGAGCCCAATCAGGGTTCACAATTGCAATGCCAAGCGCCTTAGACGACGCTTAGCGCTCAATAATATTGATCACTCAACAAAGGAGAAGCGGTATGCCGCGAGTAAATTTAGAAGGTAGCTCTTCAATCGTCACAGGCGGAGCGTCAGGCATCGGTGAAGCCTGTGCTCGGCAGCTGGCCGATTTAGGCTCAAAGGTGGTCGTTGCTGACCTCAATGAGGAGCGCGGCAAGCAAGTAGCCGAGGAAATTGGCGGTCAGTTCGTCAAGTGCGACGTCTCAAGCATTGAAGACGCAGATGCAGCGGTGGCGGCGGCTGCCGCCTTGGGCCCGCTCAGGGCTTGTGTGAACTCAGCGGGTCTGGGCGCCGCGGGTCGTACTGTCAGCCGCGACGGCGAACCCTTTCCGCTCGATAAGTTCAGCTTTGTCATCAAAGTAAACTTAATTGGTACGTTCAATATGCTCAGCCGAGCTGCGGCTCAAATGGCAAAGAACGATCCTCTTGATGAGGATGGCGGTCGTGGTGCGATCGTCAACCTGGCATCAGCAGCGGCGTTTGATGGCCAGATTGGTCAATGTGCTTACTCCGCCTCTAAAGCAGGCGTCGTGGGTATGGCACTGCCGATTGCTCGTGATCTCGCCGCCGTCGGTGTTCGCGTCAACACGGTCGCACCTGGCTTGATCGACACGCCTATCTATGGCGAAGGTCCAGAGTCCGACGCGTTCAAAGCGCATCTTGGAAAGTCAGTACTGTTCCCGAAACGATTAGGCAGCGCTGAAGAGCTTGCGTTTGCGGTCGTCGATTGCATTACCAACCCGTACATGAATGCCGAAGTCATTCGACTCGACGGCGGTATTCGCATGCCACCAAAGTAAGTGACATGCCATGATGCGCAAAAGCCCCAATCGAGTTGAGAGGGGCTTTTTTTTGCCCACGCGTTGCGCAGTGCGTCACCACTAGAAATAAAAGCGCGCACAACCAATGCGGTAAATGCCGCGTACGATTAAACACAAAAAGTCACAGATACCGAGGGCGTAACAGCACGTAGTAATAAATCGTGTTTCACTGTCCACCCTACACAAAGCGCTATTTTTGAAATGGCGCGCCCGTATCTCTCTCGAAAGAGAGAACAGGCACACTCACTCACAATTCGGAGTCCCAGATGGAGAAGCCCACCTTTAAAGAGGAATCCCTTAAGTATCACATCGAGGGAAAACCCGGGAAGCTAGAGGTAAGAGCAACCACGCCTCTTGAAACACAAGCCGACCTATCGATGGCGTACTCACCCGGCGTTGCCCATGCCTGTGAGTACATCGTTGAGGACCCTCTTAACGCCTCCAAGGTAACCGCACGAGGCAATCTGGTTGCGGTCATCAGTAATGGCACCGCTGTTCTGGGACTGGGCGCCATTGGTGCGCTGGCATCGAAGCCGGTCATGGAGGGCAAAGCGGTCCTCATGAAAAAATTCTCCGACATCGACACCTTCGATTTGGAAATTGACGAAAGAGACCCTGAAAAGCTCGTCAATATTATTGCGGCGCTCGAACCCACCTTCGGCGGCATTGTGCTCGAAGACATCAAAGCACCCGAATGTTTCTACGTGGAGCGTCAACTCCGCGAGCGGATGAATATTCCGGTGTTTCACGACGACCAACACGGCACAGCGGTTGTGTCGACGGCTGCCGTTATTTCTTGGCTTAAGCTCACCGGCAAGAAAATGGAAGAAGTGAAGCTCGTGATCTCAGGGGCAGGCTCTGCGAGCATGTCTTGCGCCGACCTGATTGTGAGTCTGGGACTCAAACGAGAGCACGTGTTCATGTGCGACAGCAAAGGCCTTATTTATGAGGGCCGGCAAGAGGGCATGAACGAGTTCAAAGAGCGATATGCGCGACAAACAGACAAGCGAACATTAGCCGAGGCCATGGAAGGCGCCGACATATTCTTTGGCCTCTCTACCGGTGATTGTGTCACTCAAGACATGGTTAAGCAGATGGCACCCAACCCCCTGATTTTGGCTATGGCCAATCCAAATCCAGAGATTCACCCAGACCTTGCACGCCAAGCCCGGCCGGACGCCATTATTGGTACCGGCCGGTCGGACTTTCCAAACCAAGTGAATAACGTCCTCTGCTTCCCCTTCCTGTTCCGCGGCGCATTGGATTGTGGTGCGACCACGATTAACGACGAGATGAAACTTGCCTGTGCGTATGGCCTGGTCGACCTTGCTCAGCAAGAGGCCTCAGAGGAAGTGGCACAGGCCTATGACGGTCAGTCGCTGAAGTTTGGCTCCGACTACATTATTCCGAAACCCTTCGATCCACGCCTCTTTGAGCGGGTGCCGGTGGCGGTTGTCGAAGCCGCCATGAAGACCGGTGTTGCAAGCCGTCCGATTGAGGATCTTGATGAGTATCGCCGAAACTTAAGCAAACACGTGACGCGCTCCGGCATGTTTATGCAGCCGGTCGTGAATGCGGCGGCCAATAGCGGCCTGAAAATGGTTTATTCGGACGCCGAAAACGAAACTGTACTTCGCGCGGTTCAAACCGTTGTGGACGAGGCGATCGCGCGGCCCATATTGGTCGGTCGCCCCAGCGCCATCAACACCGTTATCGACGAGTTAGGGCTTAGAATTAGACTCGGTGAAGACGTGGAGGTGATCAACCCACGCAGCTACGATAAGTACGAGGAGTATGCGCGCGACTACCACCAAATTGCAGGACGAAGCGGGGTCTCAGTCGAGGGAAGCAGCGTTCTTTTACGGACCGACAGTACCGTTATTGCCGCCATGGCGCTGCGCAATGGTGATGCGGATGCCATGATTTGTGGCAAAGTCGGTCGCTTTACTGACCATTTTCAAACCCTGCGATCCGTGATTGGCACCCAGGGCGCAGACGTACGTGCATCAACGTTAACGACCCTATTGTTTGACGACGGCCCACTCTTTTTAACCGACTGCTTTATCGACTTGGACCCTACAGTCGATCAAATCGTTTCTAAAACATTGCTCGGCATAGACCAGGTTCGGCAGTTTGGCATCACACCGCGCGTTGCGTTGCTGTCTCACTCAAACTTTGGCTCGTCAAATGCGCCCTCTGCACGCAAGATGAGACAGGCCAGTGAGATTCTCAGAGCACAACTTCCGGACGTCGATATCGACGGAGAGATGCATTCACTCACCGCACTTGACTCGGCGTATCGGCAAACCATTTTTGAAGACAGTCAATTAAAAGGCAGCGCGAATCTTTTGGTTTTTCCAGGGCTTGATGCCGCCAATATTGCCCTCGGGCTGTTGCGCAAGAAGGCCAACGGACTGCTCATTGGACCCTATATGTCTGGGCTGAAACGGCCTGCGCATATCATGGTGAACTCGGCGACACCTCGTGCCATTTACAACGTCAGTGCACTCGCTGTTGCAGAAACTCTAGCAAAACAGAAATAAAGCAGGCGCCATCGATGATCATGGTGGCGGCCGCTCACTCCTCGTCAGCATCCAGGTCGGACTCGCATTCGTCGACGATGAAGCTCTGAGTGCGGTCACGTTCAAAGAGGCGCGCTTCGTCCTCGGCGAGTTCGTGCTGCGCGTGTGCGGTGCTCATGTCAGCCATTGCGGCCTCCATGGCGTAGTAGTTTTCAAACCAAACTTCCATCATGACGTCGAATTCCGGCGCTTCTGCACCATCACCGGCGAGAATGGGGTATCGACGCACGTACTTTAGCGCGTGTGGACTGAGGTATTTTTCGCCCAGCAATCGATGGTGCAACTCGTAATAATCTCGAAACGCCTCTGCTGTTAGCTCGGGGCGTTTAAACAACAACGTAACCACCTTAATCATCGCCTGACCTCCCGTTCAACCCGCTAGACACCCGCCCTGAAGACCAAAACCAGTCACTTCATTGACTCAGATACCACATGATCCGCGCCGTGAATTGCTCCGAATCGCTCCTCGCGTTGACTGAATAAATGCTCAGGGCTAACCGATTCATAAGCCGCAGAGGGGTCATCTGGATCTGAGTAGAAACCCAATACATAGCCGCCCTTTGCGTAGCCGATCAGCGCACGTAACTCAGGGCTGAGTCTGCGGGCATGTTCTGGCGGGCAGGACAGGTACTGGTTTTCTTCTTGGCGCAACCAACTGAGTGCGTAGTGCATAAACACCCCCGTTCTAACTTGATCCGGTGTCGAGTTCGCGCCACCGCCGTGGAGGACAGTGCCGGTGTAACAGAGCACAGAACCTGGCTCCATTTCAGCATAGGCAATCTCGTGCGGCTCGGGCTGACGGTCTTTGTCCCAGTACTGAGAGCCTGGAACAACCTGGGTGGCACCGTTCGCACGGGTAAAGGGTGTTGTTGCCCAAATGGTGCTGAACAGGGGCTCGACCTTTCGCGGCAGGTAGCCCCCCCAGATGCCTCGGTCACGGTGCAGAATTTGTGCACTCTCGCCCGGAGCAATAGCGACCGCCGAGGTAAAGTGCAGTTGAATATCGTCGCAGTAATCACTCAAATACTGACGTGCGGAGGTCAGCATCATGGCATTAAGCGCGAGATCAGCGCAGGCTTCAGAGCGCGCAACAAGCGCTCCAATACGCTGCGTTTTAAAGCCTGTGAATGCATCACGCCCGAAGGTATTTTGCGTCAAGAAGGGTGACAATTCGCTGTTCAGACGCGCGACATCATCCGCAGGTAAAACCTTGTCGACAATGACCGCCCCATCTTTTTGTAAGTGCTCAATAATCTCATTAGGCGACGCTGTCGCTGCGACGTGTTCGATGGTTGCCATGGCGTCATCTCCGATTGAGTTCGTCTTCACCGCATCGATACCTCGTTAACATAGTAAATCACTGGAATCGTTAGTCCAGCCGTCTGCGCTATTGTTTGGTGCTATTGATTGGTGTCAGTCCAGACGCCACACTCACGGAAATCACCAACGAGGTGCCGCACGATGACATCGCCCAACGCTGTTCACCACATTGCCGTGTCAACGGCCGATATAAAGGCGCAAATCGCTTTTTTTTCCGACGTCTTAGGCCTGTCGTTAGCAGGATTATTTTGGATGCACGGGGTGCCCAACGCTTGGCATGCATTTCTCAAAATGGGCGAGGCGTCGTTTTCGTTCGTCTTTATTCCCGGGAACGAGACGAAAGATGTGGTGATGGGTCAGACTCATGCAGGCACTGGCGCAGGCTCGTCAGCACCCGGGACCGTGCAGCACATTGCACTCAACGTCGACACGATGGATGACTTGTTGACCCTGCGAGACCGCATTCGATCGCGCGGTGTGCCGGTATTTGGGCCTCTCGACCACGGCCTGTGTCACTCGATTTATTTTGCAGGACCTGAGAATCTCACACTGGAAATTGCCACGAGCGATCAGGTGACCCACCCCTTAGACGGTCAGGGTACGTGGATCGACTCAGAGGTTGCGTCTCTTGCCGGAATTAGCCCCGAAGAACTCGAACAGTTTAAGCATCCAGCTGTATTCGAAGGGCAAGGTGGGGCGATTAAACAGCCTGCCTTTGATGCTGAGAAGCCACACCTCGCCTACCCTGAAGACACCTATCCAGTAATGCTGGATATGCCCGACAGCGCCTTTAAAACGAAGCCGGAGGACCAAATACCCCCGTGCATTGGGCAGCAAGAGTCTTAAGCCTCAGACCGGAAATCCTTGATCGGCCAACCAATCTAGCACCGCGGCACTGGCTTGAGCCGCGAGCTCAGGCTGTCCCATGTAATAGTGGTTCGCGCCTTGAATATTGACCATCGCCTTTCGAGTGTGACCAATTGCCTCAAACAATCGATCAGTGTGCTGGGGTGTACAGGCGTCGTCCGCTGAGTTGCCCACCACCAATACTGGAACAGTGACGCGTCCTAAACTGGTTGGGCCGCAGGCATTCGCGTCGTCATAACTCCACTGAGACAACCAACTCCGCAAGGTACAGAATCGAGCAAGACCCACCGGGCCGTTGTTTGCAATGCGTGGGTCGCCCAAGTAGCACGTGCCTGGCGCGCGATCATTGGGATCGACTCGTGGATCCAGCCAGCGCGGGTCGGCCATCGTTCCGTGCGTGACAAAGGCAAACTCCTCGTGCTCTCGACCCGCATCGATTAACGCGGCCAATTTATTTTTTACCCAGCTCGTTATTTTTCGATTCCGCGCGATCTGGGCCTCGTGATAGCGCACCAAAAATGCATCATCAAACGGCGGATTAATTTCCCCCCCGTACAAATCAAGGCTGGCGTCACGCAGGGCAGGATTGCACTCGTCAATCATTGAGGCGTCCAACCATTCGGTCAGGGTGCCGTGGCGCGATACGTGAGCGGCCATCATGATCAGCGCATCTGCGGGGGGCAACGACGCCTGGGTCAAATCAGGGCCTCCACCACAGGGACTTGAGGTGACTGTCGGACGTTCAGCCTGAGACTGATAAAACGCTGAGAGAGAACCACCACCACTCCAACCCAGCAACACCACATGCTGATAACCCAGCACCTCCCGAGCGTGCCGCATTGCCGAACCCAAATCCAAGGTGACCTTTTCCATGTTGAGCGCGTAATCGGCACCACGATAACGGCTATCGCAGGCGAGGACATGAACGCCTGCGCGCGCAAACTGACTCATAATAGGCAACCAGCCGGTACCGCCAATCGGGTGCATTGTGACCAGACAGGTGGCAGAGGGCTCTTGCGTTCTGATCAGGGTGCAAAAGACCGTAACAATGTCCTCTGCGCTACCGTAGGTCTCTTTAAACCCCGACTTTTCAACGGTCACTATGGGGAATGGCTCTCTAATTACTTTTTTTGTCACGACAATCACCTTTTAAAAGCGTCACCCGGCTACCCTACCGGAACTCGAACGCGCACCCTTCATTTATCCATATCATCCGTGAAAGTAATCTTTTTTAGGTTGATATAACGTACTCTGTTCACACAATAATGACCGACTTCCGCACGAGGTAAACACCATGTTCAACGCATTGCTTGCAACTCAACCTGACGGCCAACATCGCGTCGACGTCACACAGATCGACACGTCAGACCTCGCAAACACCGGTGTCCTGATCAAAGTCGATTACAGCACCATCAACTACAAAGATGCGCTGGCGGTTACCGCTTCCGCGCCGATTATTCGAAAGTACCCATTGGTTCCCGGTATCGATCTTGCGGGGACCGTTGAGCAAAGTGATGATCCGATGTGGAATGTTGGCGACTCGGTGGTTGTCAATGGATGGGGCATGGGTGAAGGCCATTCGGGCGGCTTGGCACAGTACGCACGCGTGCCGGCCAGCTTCTTAGTGAAACTCCCACAAAATATGACGACGCGTCAGGCCATGGCGATCGGCACTGCAGGCTACACCGCGGCGCTGTGTGTCGATGCACTCGATGCTCAAGGCGTCACGCCAGACCAAGGCACGATCTTGGTGACCGGTGCCAGCGGCGGCGTGGGCAGTGTCGCTGTCGTACTCCTTGCGGCGCGCGGCTTCTCAGTCGCCGCATCAACCGGCAAGCCGGATGCAGCCGATTACCTCACGCGGCTCGGTGCATCGACGATTATCGACCGACATACATTATCAGCGGCAGGGAAACCGCTTCAGGCAGAGCAGTGGGCTGGCGTGGTAGATGCCGTGGGTGGAAATACGCTGGCCAATGCCTGTGCTCAGACCCGTTACGGCGGCGTCGTCACTGCCTGTGGACTGGCTGAAAGTGCGGCTCTACCTGCCACAGTAATGCCGTTTATTCTGCGCAGTGTGGTGTTAAGAGGCGTCGACAGTGTCATGGCACCCGCCGAGCCCAGACTGTCAGCGTGGGCCCGACTGGCGCGCGATATGGATCTTGCACTTCTGGAGACCATGATCACCGAAATTGGTCTCTCTGAGGTCTGCGACGTCGCACCAAATGTACTCGCAGGAAAAATCACAGGGCGGTTACTTGTTGACGTTAACCGCTAAATCGTCTCGCGCTGTGAGTGCGTTGTAGATCTTGGCAAATGGATCGGCGAGACCAGCAGCTTCGTTCAACGTCAGTCCCAATCGAACAAGTACAAGCTCGGCTTCGGGCACGACGACGACAAACTGACCCGAGTTTCCTCCCGCGTGGAAGGTATTAGCCGGTAAATCGGGGTAGTCGCTCAAGCGCGTGTTCAGCCAAAAGCTCAAGCCATAAAAGTCAGCACTCTCACTTGGGGTAACGGCAAGGCGCTGCCACTCCTGCGATAAAATATCGTCACGTCCGTGCCACGCGTCGAGCCACCACTGGCCGTAATTTGCCCAGTCACGCGCAGTCAAATAGGCAAAGCTAGAGCCCACCTGCACACCACTGGTATCGGGTTCGAGCAACGGGCCATCCAAGTCCAGGTAGTCATTGATTTCTCGATCAATCCAATCCACGTATGAGACGTCCCCAAGAGAGGCCTGCCAGAGATAAGACACCACGTTGGTGTCACCGCTAGAATAAACAAACGCTTGCCCGGGCTCTCTACGATGGCCCTGCGCCAAGGGCACGTGCCACATGGGTACACCACTGTAGAGCATTTCAGTCACGTCATCGCCCGGCAAATAGCGCTCATCAAAATCGAGCCCACTGGCCATGCTCATCAAGTGCTTTAAGGTCAAGGCGTCAGAGACATCGCGGGTGGTGTGTACGGGAGCTTCTAGCGCCCTCAGACGCTCTCGGACAGGCATTGACAGCGCCATGTGGCCTTTACCCACCTGAACGCCAACAAAAGACGCCATGAGGCTTTTGTTCATCGACCAACCCTGCAACCGAGTACTCGGCCCAACAGGCTCTGCGTAACGCTCAGAAACGACTTCGCCTTTGTGCATGACCAGAACGGCGAGCGTATTTCTCCCTCCCGTTTCTGGCTCTTCAAACAGCGCGTCAATCGCAGCTTCGACGGCTTGGTTATCCGAGTGGACGGCGCTTATCGACAGGTCACGCTCGGCGTGGGCGTTGAGCGCATCGACGGTTGAGGCTGGTATACCATGGAGCGTACAGCCGTAGCGGTCACGGTAACTGGCCGTCGCCGAGGCGGTTAGAATTTTCACTGTGGCAGAACGCGCACCCACCTCAGCCTTCACAAAACGATCCATACCGGCAACAGTCGCCATACGCGGTAAAATATCGTGTTCAAGCACGAATTCAGCGGGAAGGTGGCTCACGAAAACGCCAGAACACAGTTGCTTGGCGGAGTATCCCACGCCAATTTTCGCCGCGCCGTGAAGCAACCAACCCGCAGCGCTCACAGCCACCACTAACACCAGTAATACCACGCGAACCATAAGACTCTCTCTGTAGAACGTGACTTAATATTTAACGTTATTTTTGAAAATAATAGCGTCGTTAAGGCTCAGTCGACAATGGTGTGATTCGCCACTCGAATCTCATGAAGCCGCGCCAGTAGCCACGCCAGGGCCAACAGTAAAAGACCCAGGGCAACCATTACTAGGACTGCAAAACGACTGATTCCCAGAGCCGCACTACCCCAGACGCTAGGGCCCAGTACGAGCATGGCCAGACCTGACACAGTCCCCACGATAAGTAGTCCATAAGCCGTCCAACGGATCCTATCGTGAGTACTCGACGTGGGCGTTAAAATCACACCGTTGAGGTTAATGTCGTCACTCACGGCTCGCCCGAAATATCACTGTGTAAACTCAAGAAAATCACACGACGCTCAACGCTCTAGACGCGCGAAATAGTCTCTCGCCGCAACCATCACTCTAGGCGCTAAAATAATAGTGCTCACCATGGTGGGGAGCGCCATCAATCCGTAACTCCCCGAAATCAAGTTGAAAACGACGTCGACACTGACGCTTGCGCCAAACACGACCGCCGCAATGAAAAACCATCGAAAATAAGGCTGCCACGCGGCACCTGCTAAGAATCCAAAACACTTCGCACCAAAATACCAACCCGTAAACATCGTGGTGGTGCTTAAAATAAGGGCAACGAACCCGAGGGCGAGTAAACCAATGGTGCCCATTTCGTTTTGAACGGCATTAGCCGTAAGCGTTATCCCTGATAGATCACCCGGGTTTTGCCACTCACCGGCAAGCAAAATCACCAGTGCCGTGCAGGTGCACACCAGTAAGGTGTCGAATATCGGACCCAGCGTTGCAACCATGCCTTCGCGTATGGGCTCATTTGTTTTTGCTGCGCCGTGCGCCATCACCTCAGTGCCGACACCCGCCTCGTTTGAAAAAACGCCGCGACTAACGCCAATCAGCATAATGCCCACGAAACCACCCCCGACCGCGGTTGGACTGAAGGCCTCAGAGACAATCAACCACAACAGGGCGGGTACCTCGGAGAGGTGGCTCAGCACCACGTATAAGGTCATGGTGACGTAGACAACAACCATCGCGGGTAATGAGCGTACCGCAACCATGGCAACGCGCGGTAAACCGCCAAAAATCACTACTGCGACGAGCACGGCCAAACCCAGTCCAGTCGCGAGCCCAGACCAAACAGGAGGCGCGCCATCAAAAACGGTCTGGCCAATCAACGCCGTGAGCTGATTCGCCTGAAACATGGGCAACGTGCCGATCAAACCCGCCACGGAAAACAAAACGGCCAACGGATAGAATGATCGAGGCAGTGCCTCTCGAATGACATACATCGGGCCGCCCTGAAGGTTGCCCTCACTGTCGCGTCCGCGGTACATCACACCGAGCGAACACGTGAAAAATTTGGTCGCAATGCCGACAACTGCAGACACCCACATCCAGAAAATAGCGCCCGGTCCTCCAGCGACAATAGCCAGTGCAACGCCCGCAATATTACCCAAGCCCATGGTGTTAGAAAGCGCCGCCGCGAGTGCTTGGAAGTGCGACAACTCGCCTTCCTCGTCGGGGGTGTCATAACGACCGGACATCACAGCAAACGCGTGACCCAGGTATCGGTAAGGAAGTGCCCGGGAGATAACGAGAAAGAACGCACCGCCACCCAACAGTAAAGCCACCATTGGTAGCCCCCATACGGCATCTGCAAATGCGATCGACCATACCTCTAACTGCTGAAAGCTCATTCGTTATCTCTTTTTTTAAACGCCACGCCCGAGGCGCTAATGCGCAGGCGCTCGCCGTCCAGAACGCCCACTATACACAGTGATGGCGCCTTGACTCACTGATCAGCAAAACACATTTGGGACGCCGTTTTGTATCTCGTGATCCAAAAAATCCGAAAGTTAATCCCGAATGACTGTATTGACCGCGCGTGAGTTTGCGCTCCTCGGAAATAGAGGCATGATGACAACACGGCTTTAACCCAATAAAAGGCACCTTACTATGTCAGCGACAGCCCCTCATGAGTTTACCGGTCAGACCGCCCTTATTTCCGGAGGAGCCTCAGGTATTGGTCTAGCCACGGCCAAACGCCTGATCGCAAGCGGTGCGACCGTCTGGATCGCGGATATTCAAGACGAGAAAGGCGAGCAAATTGCAGAAGAGATTGGTGCAACTTATGTGCATCTGGATGTGTCCAAAGAGGCGGACTGGATCTCGGTTGTGGAGTTGATTGCCAGTCATGGTGAGGGCCTCAACCTCCTGATGAATAACGCCGGCATTGTCATCGGCGGCACCCTCGAAACACAAACAGCCGAAGAATTTCTGCAAACCACCAACATTAACTTATTGGGTGTTTTTCTGGGGTGTAAGGTGTGTGCGCCATTAATGACGATCTCAGGCGGTGGTGCAATCGTCAACGTGTCATCGATCTGGGGCATGGTGTCCGACTCGGGTGCGGTGGCGTATTCAGCCTCCAAAGGCGGCGTAAGAACCATGACGAAAGCCATTGCGCTGGACCTTGCTGACAGAGGCACACACATACGCGCAAACTCGATTCACCCCGGCTTTACAGCGACTCCCATGGTCGAGGACAGTGTTTCTGAAATGGAGCCTGAAGAGGCCGCGCAGTTTGCCGCACGAACCATTGAGCGCGTCCCCTTAGGTCTTGGGGAAGCCGATCAGATCGCCGCTGCCACTGTCTTTTTGTTCTCAAAAGACAGCTCGTTTATGACAGGCTCAGAACTCGTGGTCGACGGGGGATTTACAGCTGCGTAATCGACAAATCGGCTCGTTCTCGTCGCCGCGACACTGCCAAGCGACGTGTAACGCCACCTGAGTGCCGGCTACATCCAGCGCTGCCACTTAAAACACAACAACAACGCTACAATAATGGCGCCACACGAGGCCATTAAATAGTTGAAGGCATGAGGCTCATCCAGCCCCGGGACGCCGCCCACGTTGACGCCCAACAAGCCGGTCAAAAACCCCAGAGGCAGGAACAGCACCGCTACAATCGTAAACACATAGGTTTTACGATTCATGTCGTCAGCCAACCTCGCAGCCAGCTCTTCTTGTGCCAGTATCGCACGATCCCGAACTTGATCGAGATCCTCGATGTACCTCATGAGTCGGTCAGCAATATCACGAAGTCTGACTCGGTGATACTCAGTCAGCCAGGTTGGCGTCTCTGCGCTGAGTCGCGTTAATGCTTCGCGTTGGGGCGCCATGTAACGACGAAACTGTAGGGCTCGCTTTCGAAGCGCAACAATAGATTGTCTTATGGACGTCGGGTCACCCTCATCGATAGCGGCTTCTGCGCTCGCAACATCGAGCTCAAGATCAGCGATGCTGTCTGCCATGTCATCCACGACGTACTCCACCCAATCAACGAGCAGGTCTGGGATGGTATTAGCTCCCTCCCCTTGAAGAAGTTCATCGACCAATCTTTCGGTCGACTGAAGTGGGCGAAGACGCGCACTGATCAAACGGCTGCCGTTAGTCCATATTCGGAGTGACACCATGTCTTCAGCCTCGGCGCCCGGGAGTCGGTTAACCCCGCGAAGAGTAAGAACGAGGTTATCGCCACGGCGCAATACCCGGGGGCGCGTTTCGTGGGTTGTCAGCGCACCAGCCGCAATCGGACTTAAACCACCTTCGGAGAGCAGCCACCGCCGCGTTTCTGGATCATCTGCATCAAAGTGCAACCACGTCGCATCCGCATCGGCGGTGAGCTCAACGGCGCCAGCTGAACCCAGTTGAGTAAGCTTAAGCGCATGAATGAGGCCATGTTTAGATGAAGACGAAGGACTGATCACTGCGTAAGGGTCTCTCACAACCGAGTAGATCGGTTAAAATCGCTTAATTGCGCTCGCTTATCAACTGGTTTCCGCTAACCTATCCTACCCAAATGTGCTGTGTGCCAATGGCTAATAAAGGCAGCGCATAATCGATCAAATGAGCGTTACCACACATTTTAATGACGCGAGAGCGTTGCAGGCATAACGTATGAAATACCTTGCGATTATTCTATTCACGTTTTTTACAACATCGGCCTCATACGCAGATTATTCGCGTGACTACATCGACACAGTGGCTGCAGAACGTGCTGAATCAGGGGATACGGCTATCTCGTACCGCGTCTTTAATCGAGCGGAAGATCACCCAAAACTTTTATTGATCATGGGTTTAGGTGGCGCCGGTTATGCCTGGGGTGATGCTTTCGTAAGCGCCTTGGAATCAAAGGGCATCGAAGTGATTATGATCGATAACCGTGACACCGGTGAATCGGACTTTTTCTCAGCGTGGGGACAACCCACGCTATGGTGGCAGTTACTCAAATACAAATTGGGATTGTCAGTGGATGCGCCCTACTCACTCACCGAAATGGCGCAAGACAGTATTGCCGTCTTAGATACCGCCGGTTATCAACGGGTCCATGTCGCCGGTGCGTCGATGGGCGGCATGATCGCGCAGGTCCTAGCGGCTCGATTCCCCGAGCGCGTTGTTAGTCTCACGTCGATCATGTCGACCACGTTTGCACCGCACTTACCGCCGCCCACTGCCAACGCAGAAGGTAACTTGAGGGACTTGGCGGAAGGCGACGCTGAAACTTCGCGCGAGCAACGGATGCGGGATCGCGGGTTTTATCCCGAATCGATGGAGCGACACCTCATGGCTATTTTTAAGTCAGGCGATCGCACAGAGGAAGTTGGCACCATCACCTCACCGACGCTGGTGATTCATGGATCAGAGGATCCCTTGGTACCACCTGAGCACGGCATCCACACAGCCGAACAAGTCGAAGGGGCTCGCTTCGTGCTAGTCGAGGGTATGGGCCATAACTTGCCAGAGGCGCTCCATCCTCAAATTATCGGTTTAATATCGGGGCACATTGACGCCGCAGAACAGGGTGAGACTTTAAATCAATAAGGTGACGTGTATGCAGAGATCCAACGACCACGCCGTGTGTCAGTCCAGGAGGCGGGCGCCAAAGGTGATCGCAGCCCTCTTAACGGGTCTGACGGTACTGTCCTCCTGGGCCACGGCAACCCCTGAGATGGAGGCTATCAACACGCTCATCGATGGCCTCCATCGGGATGCAGATAGGGGTGAATTTCAATCCTATTTTGATCGCTACACACCCACTGCCGTGTTCATGGGCACTGATAAAACCGAGCGCTGGACCATTGACGCGTTTAAACAATACGCGGCACCTGCCTTCGCCGACGGTCACGGATGGTCTTACACCGTCATTGAGCGCAACGTCGAGGGCGACGGTGACACGCGCTGGTTTGATGAAATCTTATTGAACAAGAAACTCGGCCACTGTCGCGGGACCGGTGTCGTTCAACGCATCAATGGCGAGTGGAAACTGGCACATTACTCACTGACCTTGCTCATTCCCAACGACATCGCCGCGGCCGTGGGTGTGAGCACACAAGAGGCTGACGGCCTCATTGAGCCATAAAAAAAGCGCCTCAATGAGGCGCTTTTTACAGGTGAGTAAAGCGTTGAACCAACGCTAGAAGGTCGTATTAATCGCCAATCTCACATTAATCGGCGCACCGACAGACACTTGGTGCGTGCTGTGTGCGTTGGGGAAATACAGCTCATCTGTCGCGTTTTCAACATTGAGCTGAATCACCGTGCTCTCTGACAGGCGATAGCGCGCCGACGCGTCGATTCGGGTGTAACTGGGTAAGATCGCCGAATTGCTGTTGTTAATAAAGCTCTCGCTTTGATGCGTCAGTCCAAGGCCTAAGCTTAAGTCGTCAGAAAGCGTAAATTGGTTCCAGATTGAGAACATCGAATCGGGGAGCTCTCGCGGCGTGAGCCCCGTTCGGCCTTGACGATTGACCTGTTCCCCGTCGAGCGAACTGTAGCCCGCCGACACGCTCCATAACGCATTGACTCGCCCTTGAAGCTGAAGCTCAAAACCGTCAATTTCCGACTCAATCACATCGAGCGTCGCCGGGTCGTTGTCGGCCACTTGCGGGGAACGTTGCTCTATCTCAAACAAAGCCGCGGTGAAGCTAAGACCCGACGCAAAGTCATATTTAACGCCGACCTCGCGGTTACCAAACGTGTTTGGCGCGAGCTCGTCGTTACTGCCGTTTATGTTGGCAAATTGCTCGCCGCTGCGGGGCAAAAAAGACTCACTGTAGCTGGCGTAAATCGAAATTGCGTCTATGGGCTTATAAACGACTCCAAACCGTGGCGAAACTTCGCTGTCATTACGCGATCGCGTTTCATCGGCGAGTGCATTGAATACTTTAATGTCAAAACTGTCATAGCGCAGTCCCACAACCACTTGTAGGTAGTCGGTGAGCTTTAACTCGTCCTGAAGGTATACCGAGGTCACATCAATCGAGACGTCAGTGTCATCATTGATGTCGCGATCGAAGCTATTCGTGGCGACATTGCCCAGCGCATTCAGCCCAACCCCGCCTTCAAGCCCCAGATTTCGAGTCAACGAGAACGTTTCTTTATCATCGTCGGTGGTATCCCAAAAGGTATTCCAGCGGTCTTGGTCACTTGATGTGTCGATGAATTCGACGCCCGCCAGAAGCGTGTGCTGCATACCGGCGAATTCAGACTCGCCGACCAAGTTAGCCGATAAAATCGAGTTTTTCCGTTGCGTTGTGTCGACGTAACCGTCGAGCGTCACTTCATCCGGTGTTTGTGCCTGATCGTAAGCGGCGGCATAAAAGTTTTGGTAGAGCTTGTCGTAGTCGCCGTAAAACGCCGCGATATTACCTTTGAGCGTATCTGAGAACGAGTGTTGCACTGACGCTCGCCACAGGTGGGCTTTTAGCGCTGTGGTATTTACATCGGGGTCCCCAAATACAATTTTCTCAAAGGCTTCCACAGGGCGACCGTCAGCGCCCGTAGGGATTCCGCGATCAATAAATCGTTGGTGATCAATGTACTCGTATGACAGATCAATCACACTGTCGCCTGACTCAATGTGCAGGGTTGGATTCACACCCACTCGGTCACCGTCGTAAAAGTCACGGTGATTACCAAGCCGCTCAACCATGGCGTTGATTCGCAATGCGACCGAATCACTGATCACCCTATTGTGGTCGATCTGGCCACCCAACTCACCGAGACTGTCCACACTGAGCTGCGACGTCGTGAAACCTTGGTCGAGTTGCGCTTTTTTCGTAACGCGATTCAGTACGCCACCCGTGCCGCCACGACCAAATAATAGTGCGTTAGGGCCTCTGAGAACCTCGACTTGCGCCAGGTTGTAGAGGGGCCGGTAGTACTGCACGTCATCGCGCATCCCGTCGATGTAAAAGTCCGCTGTTGAGCGAACGCCCCGGAAAATCACTGCATCTCGATGCCCCTCCCCTTGCGACGTCGTCACACCCGGGAGGTAATTGACCACCTCGCTAATGCTATTAAAGCCTCGCGCACGGATATCCTTGGCGGAGACAATACTCAGACTCTGAGGGACATTTAAGATCGGCGTAGGCGTCTTGAGTGCGTTGATGGTATCCGAGTAAAGGTACTGCGCAGAAACCACTACCTCTTCGATCGACGCACTGACCACATCGCGGTCTTTTGTTGAGTCCGTCTGGGCATATGCGGGGTTAAGCACGAGTGCGGAGACGACCAAGGGCATTACTTTTAGCGGGTTCATTGACAATACTCTCTAGTTGATATCGCAAATGATAATGATTCGCATTAGTAATTACAATACGCCGCTCTGTTTTTTTTTAAATTCTCCCTCTAAGCGAGTGTTTACAACAAAAAACGCGCTAAAAGCAGGGCTGCTTCAAACCAAAATTAGGCTGTAACTGTGACGCAGGAGGCGTCGTGCGTGAGCGATATCCGATGTTTTAAGGTGTTATTGACGTGCTAAAACGTAATGTAAAATCGGCGCTTTAAAGCCTCAGTCGACCTTAGAAGGAATGCAGAATCGGTAGTCTGTCGTGCCACTGGTAATGCAATAACGCACCACACGTGGCCCGTCACCATCGTTGCGCACGATGCCGGAAAAAGGCGTCAGACCAGTGTAACGTCCAATATCGCCTTTGGAGTCAACATTACCCGCAAATCGATACCCATAGGTCGCCTCGACTCGGGCAATCGGGACGCGCCCCTCAAGGCCTCGATAGCACTTGAGGTCATCAAAAATCACAGACTCAGGGTCGCCCATGCGCGACCTGATGAAGGGCTTTGCAATCGCCAGGCACTCAGCCTCTGACATCGATACGCCAAAGTCGGCTGACTCCACTTCTTGCTCCGTCGGTGCAGACGAGCAACTGGAAAGAGCAGCGGCAAAAACAACGGCGTACACCGGCTTCATTATGACCCCTTGTTAAGCTAACCTCTTAACCTCACAGTAGACTCAGATCTACTGGCAAACAAGACAAATAAAGACCTCAACCGACCAAGGCGCCTGATAATGGTCTGGATGTTTAGCGTACTCTGTTCACTTGCCGTCATTGGAATCAGCGGTATCGTCCCTCTTGACGGTATACCTCTAGCGAGCGAGGAGCCCCCTGGCTTTCTTCTGCTTTGGACGCGCTACTCTGCGCATCTTGCCTTCCTGTTTTTGCTCGTGGCCTTCTTAGCGAGCACAGCTCGCAGGCGCTGGCGCCATCCGGCAACGCGTGTCCTCATGAATTATCGACGTCAGCTTGGACTGGGCTTTGCGACAGCCCACGCTTTTCACCTTGCCGCGCTGACCTTATTTCTGCTGAATCTTGAAGCCTTTTCAGCAACAGCGTCATTAGCCGTTGCCGCATTTGGCTACGTGGTGACCACCGCACTCGCGGTGACCTCGAACAACTGGAGTGTCCGTCGACTGGGCGTTAACCGATGGCGACTGCTTCACACCACCGGCATTAATATTTTAATGCTGTACTTCTTTGTCGCCTTTGGTGCTGCATTCATTCAGAAAGGCGACACGGTCTATGCCGTCTATGTCTTCGCAATCATCGGCGCAGTGGTGGCTAAAGTCTCTGCACGAGAGACTCGCCTACAGCGTGCTACTGAGTGAAATAGATATTTCTGAGGTATAGGGTGCGATCAGGCGCCTTAGCGCGACTCAAAAAAGCAACCACATTTGTGACGTCCGAGAGGTCCGTACCACCATCGAGCTCAGAGATTGGCACGGTAACGGCGCGCCACTCCTCACCCACCAAATTGTCAGTACCCGGGCCAAAACTGACAAAGTTATTGACCTGGTCACCCCGCAAAAAGCTGCCCGTTTGAAACCCAAAACTGAAGTTCACATCGCTGCTGCCGCGAATCTCAAAATGCATATGGCCGTTCTTAAATCGAGACAGATTTTCGCCGACGTCAGCGTCCACCTCCAGACCTGCCCCCCACCAGTCGCCCGCTCGAGTCTCCACGCGAACCTCACCACCCGACAGTAGTTCAATCGCTGTCGTTCCTTCCCACGGCGTCAGCTTTAACGACGCACTGGGATACGTGTTTCCTGGGTCTTCAGCGGTCAACGTATTATGAACGATGACGAATTGTTGATCGGTGACAGGCTCTCCCACCTGACGAGCGGTATTGACCGTATCGATTCGTCGAACAGCCATTTGACTCCGAAACGGCGGCACCATGGCAGCGGCCAGCAATTCAGTGCGATCGCCACCATAGCTCTTGCGCAGAGGCGCACCATTTCGAGTCATTCCGTCAAATGCACCAGCATCAAACGCATTCCATAAGGTGTGCTTTACTTCATTACTCAGCGAGACCAGTCCAAAATGGTTTTCAGAGTCCCCCGGGCTGTCCGCTTTTTTCCACTGCTCGTCAAACGCCTCAAAATAAAACAGTGAAATTCCCGCGGCATCGGTCCACTCACGAAGCAGGTCATGGAACACTTTCTGCTTGTACTCGTCGGCAGCTTTGGATCCATTCGCACCGTAGGCCGACTCGTCATAGCTCGCCCATCCGGTTTCACCAATGTGGACTGGCTTTCGCACTCCAACCAGCGCCATATAATCAATGACCGCTTGATATTGCTTCTTGGCGTAATCGACTGTTCGACGCATGCTTGCATCCGTCATCGACTCAAAGTCCAGCAACTCCTCGTCAGGCTCTACCCCCCAAAACGATGGATTATAAAAAGAGTCGTGAAAGGGGTAGGTGTGCACCGAAACGAAGTCAACGGCCTGCATGAGCTGTGTGAGTTCGGGCGTATGGTAGATCGGATTACCCCCACCCCAGGATTCGTAGTTGTCAGAACTCGTAATCCACACATCTTCGCTCAGTTCGCCCTTGGTCTTCGCGTCCTGTAAGTAGTTCACCCACTTAAGGATGGTTTTCGGATAGACGAAGTAACTGACCGCCCACTGAACCATTGCTTCATTACCCACCGCTATCGCCTTGACGATATGCGGGTACTGATTACTCAATCGAACCGCAGCCTCAATTTCACGCGTGTTATTGGCCACATCGCCTTGCGTGTGATCAGGCCCGGTGCCCTCGACCCACGCATTATTACCCGCATCCCAAACAGCCTCTGTCCAGGCGTTTTTTGAGTCTATCCAGACGCCCAACATAACGTACATTTCAAAATCAGGATCGGCTTGCTTGACGCGGCTTATCGCTGCCAGTAGCCGCTCTACTTGCGGAAATTGCGACGTGTTGTAGGTGCGGAGTAATTTGACACCCATGGCGTCTAAAATTCTCACGTCATCCATGAGCTGTTCGACAGTTGGGCCGTCGTCACGACTCAAGCCTCGGTAGCCACCAAATGATACCGCGTGGTACTGAGGGTCTCCAAAAATATCGGCGGCTGCCGGACTGCTCTGCATCTTCTGCTCGGGACTACAGCCCCACTGAGTGAAGCTGATCAGCACGGCCGTCAAGATTAAAAGGAGTCTCTGTCGCACAGGTCCATCCGAAATTAAAAAAGGAAAACGAAGTATGAAACCTGAGACCTCGTTGCGCATTAATGAAAATCAGCTTTTATCGTGCCACGCGACCCACTCAGCGTGAAGACGACACTTCAGCGACAAAATGCCGATGTGCGAGGACTGAATAAGCGCTCGCTACAAACGTGACCCACAAAAAAAGGGGCCAGGCCCCTTTTCTACCATCACACAACGCCCTAGGCAGAGACAGCCGACATAATCAGTGAAACCGCGATGCAGAGCATGATCAGCCACGTGACAATGTTGCCAACGTAGCCGAAGGGGTTGGGCATCGTAGGGCGCGTTATACCGTAGGCATGAAATACACGTGCGACCACCAGCGTGCCACCCAAAATACTAATCGTCTGTGCAGTTGCGCCCGTCATTGCCAAGAGGGCAAGACCTATCAACGTGATCGGAACGTACTCAATGTTATTACCGTGGGCTCGGACCGCTTTGTTGAGCATCACTTCGTCGCCTGAGTCACCTTTAAACCGATGACGAACCACATTAACCGCCAACATAAGCGTGAGTAATAGATTAAGACCGACGTATAAGGCGAGGGCGTTAATTTGAGCTACTTCCATTTTATTTAATCTCCAAAAATCATAGTTATTATTGATGCCAGAGCGCTGATCGTGCCTTTACCGGCCGCTTCACTGTGCCTTTATTTGAGAGCCCCGTAAACGATGTTTTTCAGCTGCCCTCTGAAATTAAATGTCGATGACGGTATAAGCTGAGTCATAAAGATGACCTGCAGATCCTCCTCGGGATCAACCCAGAACAACGTGGACGCGCGCCCACCCCAGTAAAAGTCACCCGCACCGACTGTGCAGGACGCCACCTCATCCAAGGTAGACGCAAAACCCAAACCGAATCCCACGCCTGCATTGGTGGTTTCAGAAAAAGCACCCAGGGCCATTTCTGCCAAGGACTGCCCTTGCAGCAGGTGATTAGCGGTCATTAACTCAAGCGTTCGCCGACCCAGAATCTGAGTCCCTTGGTAGCGGCCGCCCTGTCTCAACATTTCACAAAATGCCATGTAGTCAGCCGTCGTACCCACGAGACCGCCGCCGCCCGAGAAGAAGTTGCGCTTGTGCCGATAATGGCTCGTCTCGGGGTCGTCCTCGAGTAGGAGTCGCTTATCTGGCCCCCGAACATAACACGCCGCAAATCGATCAAGCTGATCATCGCTGACACGAAAACCAGTATCACGCATCCCGAGAGGGGCAAAGAGTCGCTCTTGCAGAAACTGCTCAAACGGCTGGCCCGAGATAATCTCGACCAACGCGCCACACACGTCGGTCGCTAATGAGTAACACCACTTAGAGCCGGGCTCATACAACAGAGGAACACGCCCTAACTTGTCAGCAAATTCCATCAGAGTCTCGCCATCGCCGCGCGCCACCCCCATGTGCTGATAAGCCGCATCAACGGGACTTTCAAGGCCGGGCAAAAGTCCGCCGTAAGTGAGACCCGCAGTGTGACTCAAAATGTGCTGCATCGTCGGCGGCGCTTTCGGGCGTCGAGTGACCATGCTGCTGCCCTCTCCCTCCTGCCAGACGACTTGGTTACGCCAAGAGGGAATGTACCGATGCACTGGATCGCTTAATTGAAAGCGCCCCTCCTCCCACAACATCATTAAGGCCACGGAAGTAATAGGCTTAGACATTGAGTAAATGCGAAAAAGCGTGTCGTCTTGCATGGGTTTGTTGCGCTCACGATCCATCAGACCGTAAGACTCAAAATAGGCCGGAATCCCATGACGCGAAACCAGGACTTGGCACCCGGCAATTTTACCGGGCTCTACGTACCGTTCGCTCAAGTGCTCGCCAATTCGCGCAAGCTTTTTTGCCTCAAATCCCGCTGCGCGAGCATCAACCTCTATAGCCACTAACTATTCCTTCCCTAACAAGACACGCTTATCGTGCAATCAATACGGCATAGTGACGCGGCGCCTGCTGAAGCGCAAACCCACTTCTTTGTGCGTTCTCCACGGGTGTAATAGAGTGAAGATGCGTCACCATACTAGGAATAATAATGTCCCTCCAATTACTGATGATCGACACTCTTCGTGTTTTCCCAAAATGGTTGTTGCGCGCATTCGCTGGGCCCGCGCCAGTCATTGACGGAAATACACTCGACATGAATATGCACGTCCTCGCGACCCTGTCAGCAAAAGGCAACAAGGGCAGCGCGGCGCAATCACTTCAGGACATTCGCGACAAAGCCGCCGAGTTTACACACTTGAATCTGCCAACAGCGCGCGGAGTGACCGCTGAAGACACCTCGTTTGAGCTTCTTGGGAACACCCTATCCGCTCGGATTCATCGCCCACAACACGCGTCGGGGACAATACCTGCGATCCTGTTTTTTCACCAAGGCGGCATGGTCATTATGGATCATCTGACCGACAACCACTTTTGCTCACTGTTGGCTCAACGCTGCGGTGCAGCCGTGATCGCACTCGACTATCGGCTCTGCCCCGAAAACCGTTTCCCAGCCCCTATTGAAGACGCCAAGGCGCTTTGGTGCTTCGCGCAAAACAATGCCGCGGACTTGGGTATAGATCCTGCGCGGGTCGCCCTTGCGGGTGACAGTGCAGGGGGTCTAATGAGCAGTACGCTGGCCCTCATCTTGCGCGACGAGGGGGGCCAACAACCGAAAGCCCTGTGCCTCGCCTACCCCTGGGTTACGACAAACGCCCAGGACCAGCACTCCATGACCAGCTGCGCTCACACATTCCCCCTAACCCAAGAGACCATGCATTTTTTCAATGCACACGTCTTTCCCAATGACCAAAACATCGACCACGACTGGGTCAATCCACTGCACGCCGAGACGCTACAGGGCCTCCCTCCGACCGTGATCGGTACTGCGGGATTTGATCCTATTCGAGACCAAGGAAACGCCTTTGCTGCACGTTTGGAACAGTCAGGCAATACGGTCATCCATCACTGCTTTACTGAGTTGACCCACAGCTATTTGATGTTTGGGCGCGTAAGCAAGAGTGCCGAGGCGGCCTGCGTCAGACTGGCTGACGATCTGGCGCAACTTATGGCCATGGATCAAGAACCTACCACGTGAGGTAAAGAGTCTCCCGATAGACCTTCCAAGGGGAGACCCAGTGCGTGTTAGGGGCGCAGTGACTTTTTAATGCACCGCGACTGGGGGCCTGGATAATCCATGAGCGACCGCCTCACAGGTAGCCGATCGCATTGGTCGGTCAGAAACGGCGATGACCGTCCAGTGAAGGACGTTAACTTTACTCAATGATGCCGGCAACTAGCCGATGATGCGGCGCGTCAGCCACCGACTAAAGCGCATCGAAAATACGCCACTGAGTCCGTGCCACAGCCTCGACGTCGACCCCAAAACCAGGTGCAGCTTGCGCGTTTGGGTTAACGAAAAAGCAGCCTCAGCAACATCACTGGGCTCCATGGTGATCTTCATATTCTCAGTGTGACGGGGGTCTAATGACTGACCCATTGCCGTATTGATCACAGGCGGTTTGACACAAGTCACAAAAATATCGTCGTCTTGCCACTCGATATTGAGTGCCTGTGTGAGTCCATCGACGTAAAATTTTGTGGCGCTGTAAACCGCGAGCAAGGGTATTCCGTGGATGCTCGATACCGAACACAAATTAATGACCATCGCCCCGGTCGTTGCCTTAAGGAGTGGGAAGGCCGCGTAAGAGACCAGGGTCAAACCCGTCACATTGACATCGACCATCGCACGAATTTGTGCCTCTGAGTGGTTCGTCAACTCGCCAGCCGTCAGCACCCCCGCATTGTTTACCAAAACATCGAGGCGCCCTGCTGTGGCTTCGGAAAAATACGCGAGTGCCGCATCGACGGACGCTTTGTCTCTTACATCGCAGTGTCCTGCAATCGCGTGCGTAAACTCAGACTCGCCCAAGAGCTCGTGGCACCGAGCGTCATTAATATCAAAGAGCCCAACACGATAGCCCGCCTGCGCAAATCGGCGGGCAATGGCCAGTCCGATGCCCTGAGCGGCACCCGTCACAAACGCTGTCTTCATTCCACGCTCCTTTTAGGCCAGCACTCGCCTCTCAACGTGAGTTGGCTACACTACAAATGGCTTAAACACTGGCGAAAAACCGCGCAGTTTGTACTTTCATATACCCGTGAAAGACTTGATACTGGGCAACGCAGCACACAACGTATAACAACATAAAAGTGGATACTATGGCATGGCCGCGACTGGGCAACTCGATTCCCGCCCGACAACAACCTTTACGCAAACTCATCGGTAGGACAGTGTTAAAGGTGCTGGGCTGGAAGCTCGAAGGTGCGCTTCCCGATGAGCCCAAATTTATTGTCGTTGCTTTGCCTCACAGCTCCAATCTTGATTTCGTGCTTGCACTGTCCGTCATTTGGGGCTGGGGGCTAAAAGTGAACTTCATGGCAAAACACACGCTCTTTAAGTTCCCGCAGGGCCTGTTCTTTAAAAGTGTTGGGGGTATCCCTGTCGACAGGCGCTCTTCGCAAGGCCTGGTCGGCAGACTGACCGAGGAATTTACCCGCCGGAAACAGCTCATTCTTGGAATTGCGCCAGAGGGTTCACGCAATACCGACGGCAGTCTCAAAGAAGGCTTTGCACGTATTGCACAAGCCGCTCGTGTGCCCGTGCTTCCCGCGATTATCAACCACCAACAGCGGACTATCCGGATCGGCGAAGTGATCAAAGAAGTGTCAGATATTGCAGGCGTGATCGCATCGGTCAAAGAGCAAGCGCTCACCGGTGCTCGAAAGGCACCCTTTAAGCTCTGAACTGAACACGCTAGTACGTTCGTGCTGACAGGCTTCTCGCGTTACCCTTCTGGTTCTATTTACCTGCATTATTAGTCACTCATAGACGACAAGGAGCGTGGCGTATGAAAAAGGTCTGCCTCATTATTGGTGCTGGAGCTGGAATCGGTGGAACCGTCGGGGCGAAGTTTGCAGCCCACGGCTATCACGCAGCTTTAGCACGACGAAGTGATACAGCCGGTCTCGACAACTTGGTCAGTGAGATCGTCGCCCGCGGTGACTCAGCCTCAGGGCACCTTCTCAATGCGACCGAAGAAGGCGCGATCGAGAAACTCGTCGAAGAGGTTGAACAGCTGGGGCCGATCGACGTGGTTCTCTTCAATCTAGGTGCCCAAATTGGCAATCGCGCGCTCGAGCAAACGGCACTAAAAACCTTTGAGCTTGGATGGAAAATGGCCTGCTTCGGGCTATTTAGACTGGCGAAAGCCGTCCTCCCTGCCATGGAAGCACGTGGCCGCGGTACCATTTTAGTGACTTCAGCAACCGCTGCCGTTAGAGGCAATGCAGGCCAACACTCACACGCAGCCGCCATGGGCGGTCGACGCATGCTTTGCCAAACACTCAATGCAGAGTATGCACCTAAGGGAATTCATGTGGCGCACATTATCGTTGATGGCGCGGTCGATGCACCGGACACGCTCGGCAAGATGCTCGGTCCCGAAATGTTTGAACAATTGAGGGAGGCCCGAGGTAAAGAAAAAGACGGCTTGCTGTTGCCCGCAGAAATAGCCGAAACCTATTACCACATTGCGCATCAACACCGTTCCGCATGGACCCATGAACTCGACCTTAGGGCCTACTCAGATTTGGCATGGTGGAATAACGCGCCTTGACCTACTATCAGGGGTCAAAACTGCGATAAGGAGCCCAGATATGACGCTTTCAGTGACGCCCTCAGGGCGTGCCTGCGGTGCTCGCATCGAAGGTGTTGATCTCACGAGCGAAGTCAGCAGTGACCAAATTGCTCAGCTGCGTGCAATATGGCTCGAGCACAAGGTTGTCGCTTTTCCTAATCAGCGACTCAGTCCACATGACCTAGAGCGGGTGGCTCAATACTTCGGTCCCATCGGCGAAGACCCCTTTTTCGGCCACATTGAGGGTTTCCCCAACATTTGCGCGATTCAGCGCGATGCTGACGAGAAGACGCCCATATTTGCCGAAATATTTCATACCGACTGGAGCTTTATGCCCGTGCCACCGGCGGGTACGGCACTGTTTAGCATCACGATTCCACCGCATGGCGGCGACACCTTGTTTGCCGATCAAGTAAAGGCCTACGAGGACATGCCTGAAGGCCTGAGAGCAAAGGTTAACGGGGTAACGGCGGTGCACTCAGCAGCGCTCGGCTACGCACCCGATGGCGCTTATGGCGAAAGCGACCAGGAATTGGGTCGGAGCATGCAGATAAAACCCAGTGAAAAAGCCCGAGAGACTTATCCACACCCCCTCGTAAGAGCACACCACGAGACGGGCGCGAAAGCACTGTACTCCTCTGCGGCCTATATTCAGACGCTAGAGGGTCACTCGGCAGAGGAGTCGCAAGCACTCCTTATGGAGCTCTACGCCCACCAGACACAAGAGAAGTTTCAATACCGTCACCAATGGGAAAAAGACATGCTAGTGATTTGGGATAACCGATCACTTCTTCACTCGGCGACGGGCGGCTTTGACGGCTACGACCGGCTCCTGCACCGAGTCACGATCGCCGATACTCAATGGTGATCGGTCGATGACACACTAGGCTTTAGTGATGAACAATCATCCCCTTCCTGAGAGTCTTCTGGACGATATTGCCCTCGCCATTAAGACGCACACCAGTATCCCTCCACTGCCAAAGGGTATCACTGTCGAGGACGCCTATTTGGCATTGCCCCATCTGGTGAAACGCGTCACTGACGATCGACTTGGAGGCCTTAAAGCCGGGGTTACCAACACCGATATTCAAGCCTTCCTCGGCCTGGATGAAGCGCTGCTTGGCATGCTGTATGACGCCAGTGCGGCAAGCGACGGTCTGGTCCTACCCTTCGTCAAAGGACGAAAAATCGAGTGTGAAATGGGAATTCGTTTAAACGCCGACGGCTCCCCCCTCGCTGTCGGACCCGCTGTTGAATTGGTCAACCTCGACTTTTCAGTACCCGAAGACCTCACGGCCGGCAATCTGATCCTGTGCAATATGGGCACTGATCGCTTTATTTTGGGAAATATGACGCCTTGGGATCAGTTTGATTTTAGCCTACTTACAGAAGTGGAAATAAGGGTAATCCATGACGGTAAAACACGGCTTACCACGTCGCCGCTTGACTCATTAGGGGGTCCCCAGAGCGCCCTTGATTGGTGTGTCGCTAAAAGTGCGATGCTTAAGTTGCCCGTCACGCAAAACTGCGTCCTCCTGACCGGCACTTGTGGCGCAGCCCTTCCCGGGGAACCGGGTCACTACGAAGTGAACTACGGCGCACTCGGCTCAATCAGATTCAGCATCACAGACGCCTAATATCGCGTCTAACACCCAAAAAGGAAGCCTCATGACCATTGCGCCTGTAACTCAAATCGTACAGCGATCCGCTCAACAGCGCTCTCAACAGTCCTCTCAACAACACTCTCAACAACACTCGCAGCGAATCTCTCAGTGTTTTTTGCCGCGGATCGCTCGAGTCATGATCGCCGCCGGCGTTGTTTTTTTAGTCGGCTGCGGAAACAGCACAACGCCAACTGACGACGTCTCAACCTATACCGCAACGATCGTAAAAACCGACTATGGTATTCCCCATATCACGGCAAATTCATGGGGATCTCTCGGATTCGGTGAAGCCTACAGTGCGGCAGAAGACCACGTCTGCAACATCGCTTTAGCACTCGTGCAGTCACGCGGCGAAAGTGCGGCGGCTTTTGGTCCCGGGCGTAACAATCGTAATACGACGCGAGATATCGTTGTTAAGGCACTTGGCATTCCTGAGCGCGCGAAAGCCGCGCTTGAGGCACAAGAGCCGGATATTCGCGAGTGGATCGAGGGGTATACCGCAGGCTATAACCAATTTCTCGAGGAAAAGGAGGGCAACCACGGCTCCTGGTGCGAGGATGAGGACTGGGTCAGACCGGTGACTATGTCTGAAGTGATGGCGCAGTACGTGACGCTGGTGTACACCTTGCCGCGTATATCAGGCGCACTGGTTGCAGCCCAGCCTCCTCGAGATGCCGCCCCCGAAGAGGATCAGATCGCCAAGGCAATCAATGTCGCACCGACTGTCGAAGCGACACTCAGTGACATGAAGCTTCGCGATATGGGGTCCAACGCATGGGCCATTGCCGCTAAACGCTCCGAAAATGGCCGCGGGTTGTTACTCGCAAACCCACATTACCCTTGGTACGGCATCGCACGTTTTTGGGAAAAGCATCTCACCATTCCCGGTAAGTACAATGCTTATGGTGCAGGCTTGATTGGCACACCGGGCGTTGCCGTTGGCTTTAATCAGAACGTCGGGTGGTCACATACTGTGTCTAACTCTAAACGAACTGTGATCTATCAGCTGACGCTAAACCCCAATGACCCGACTCAATACCGATGGCAGGACGGTTGGCGCGCACTTACGAACGTGGCTGTGTCGGTCGATGTCAAAACGGACGCGGGCATCGTTACAAAATCTCACACCATCTGGTCGTCGCACCACGGTCCGCTGTTAGCGCTGCCAGGACTCAGTGACAACCCTTTGACGGCGTACGCAGTCCGCGACGCAAATCAAGACAACATTCACACGTTTGCGCAATGGAAGGCCATGGGTAGCGCCCAAAATATGGACGACTTCATCGACGCGCATCGCACCTACAATGCTATGCCCTGGGTCAACACGATTGCCGCCTCAGCTGACGGCCGCGCGGTCTACATCGACAACTCAAACGTCGGTGCTCTGAGCACCGACGCCATTACGGGCTGGCGCGACACTCTGAAAGCCGTCCCAAAACTTCAGTATCTGTTTTTATCGAGGGGACTCGTGATTTTAGATGGCAGTAAAGCGGCAAATGAGTGGCTCGACACCACCTCTCCCGTGGCCAATACCGAACCCTTTGAGCGGCGTCCGTTGATTGAGAGCGAACAGTTCGTGTTCAATGCCAACGACAGCTACTGGCTTAGCGATCCTGAGCGACCGGCAGAGTCGCTCTCCCCACTTTACGGCCCGACGCTGACCCCTCGATCCGTTCGAACGCGGATGAACATTGAGCTTCTCAAACCAAACAGCGCGTTTAATTACGCCGGTGGCGACAACAAATTCAATCGTGCGGAAATTCAAGACGCGCTTTTTGGCAATGACAGCCTGACAGCTCACCTGTTGCTGCCCGAGCTTTTATCGGCCTGCCAGAGCGCGCCCGCGCGTGAAGTCGCCGGTAGGGTCATTGATCTCTCCGCGGCCTGCACGGTCCTAAAAGGCTGGGATCGTAGGTTCAATCGGGAGTCACGCGGCGCAGTTCTGTTTCGGGAGTGGCTCACGCGCTATCCCTACGATGAGACCTACCTGGGCAAATCACTCTTTAAAGTCCCGTTTAATCCAACGGCGCCTGCCGACACGCCAAGGGGATTAGCGGATGAGTCGCTCGCGCTCGACCGCCTTGCCGAAGCAGCCGATGTCCTCAATACAGCAGGCATCGCCCTTGATGTTCCCTTGGGCGAATTACAGGTGGCACATCGCGATGAGCGTGACTACCCGATTCACGGTGGTAATGGCTACGAAGGCATTGCCAATATTCAAGGCACGACCACACGCACTGACAACCCAACTGAAACACCAATTTTTACCGGTAGCGAACACTTCGTGGGCGACAGTAAAAGTCTGTCAACATCAGGCTACAACGTAGTGCACGGCTCGAGTTTCATTATGGCGCTGGCTTGGGGCGAGGCAGGCCCTGAAGCTGAGGCGATTCTGTCTTATTCACAGTCCGGCGACCCGGCCTCACCGCATTTCGATGATCAAACGAAACTCTATGCCGAAAAACAGTGGCGGCCCATCGTATTCAACAAAAACGACATTGAACAACGCGCAATTTCGCAACGCGCTCTCAAATCGGGGTTTTAAGGAATAGCCCGCAGCGTGCGGGCGCTTATTAATCCGGCGCCTTCGCTAAGTCGTCTCGGATATAGCGCGAGGCCAGTAAGTAGAAGATTCCTGAGATAAACATGGCGCTCGGAATAATGTACATCATTGCATAGCCGAGCGAATCGACACCGTGCTGGTCAGCAAGCGTGTCACTCAGCAGTCCGATTGACGTGGGCCCCAAACCCAAACCGATCATGTTCAGTATGAAGAACAGAAGCGCTGAAGACACAGCTCGCATCTTGAGGCCGACCATACTGTGGACACACGCAATCGTTGCACCGAGGTACGCGTTAGACAAAATGGCGGGCACGATTAGCAGCAGGAGCGCCGTGTAAGGGCTGTCGACCAGAAACATACTGATCTGAAATGGAATAGAGATTGCGCAAGCACATACCGCCACCCACATATACCAACGCTTGTCGCGCTTACCGAGCTTGTCCGCTAAGACGCCCGAGCTGAAGACACCGATCGCGCCACCAACGCCAATGATGAGGGCGAGCCACGTGCCCAGCTCACCGGTCGGCATTTGATGGGTTCTGATCATGAATGACGCAATCCAATTCGAACTGCTGTAGCCGGCAAAAGCGTTCATCGCAGCACCCAGCGCCATCAACATGAACGATGGCCTACTCAGCAGCAGTTTGAACACGCTGAGCATCGAAGGGTTTTCACCCGCGGACGCACGATTTTCGGTGAGACCTCGAATGGGCTCAGGAACGGTGAGCTTAAGCACGATGGCAATCAAGACGCCGGGGACACCAACGACAAAAAAAGCGACACGCCAGCCGAAAAACTCGTTCAGCCAGCCACCAAACAAGAAACCAAATAAGATACCAATGCTGATTCCAGTCGAGTAAAAACCGATTGCGCTCGCCCGCTTCTCGGGCGGAAAAATATCGGAAATCATCGAATGCGACGGAGGGCTGCCGCCCGCCTCGCCGATGCCCACACCGACACGAGTTGCAAGCAATTGCCCATAGTTTTGCGCCATGCCACTCAGCGCTGTCATGCCGCTCCAGACAGTGAGTGAAACGGCGACAATATTTCTTCGATTACTTCTGTCTGCCAGGCTCGCAATGGGTAATCCAGCGAACGTGTAAAACACGGCAAATGCAAACCCAGTTAGCAAGCCCAGCTGCGCATCACTGAGCATAAGATCCGCTTTTATCGACTCCTGAAGAATCGATAAAAGCTGTCGATCAATGAAGTTGATGCTGTAGACAATGGTGAGAATACACAGCGCGTAATAGCCTGTGCGCGACGAAGCGTAAGGATTATTGACGGTTTGCGCCGCCGAGCTTGAGTCAGTCATGAGTTACCACTATTTGAATTATTTAAGGTGACGAGCGCGAACCAAACGCCCATCGCTTTTTAACCTACACGACACGGGAGCACAGGCAAAGAACTCTCTTACAAAAGCAGTCGTCATCGCCGAATAGGACGGCCCAACCAACACGCTGTCTCTTGCCGCAGTGACAGTAAACGCGCCCGATAGAGGGGTGCATAAGCACCTGACAAATCAGGCGTTACGACGAAGCCGCTTAAACAGCGGGTAACCCGCGACCAAGAGGGCGGCCGCTGCCAGTAGCCCAATAGGGTACTGCAGGGCCGTGTAAACGACCGTCCAACCCGTGATCATCAAAAATACAATGGCTGGTAAAGGATACAGCGGCATATGAAAAGCGGGCGATACGCCACTGTGCGCATGTCTTCTTCGCGCTCGACTGACAAACACCGCCATGACCGTAAACAGTGTATTGGCGGCCATGACCAAGCCTGCAAACAAAAGAATTTGCTCAAACGTCGACGTCCAAAGAAAGAACAAAGCAATCAGACCCATGAACACAATAGCGTTAGCGGGTAGGCCGCCGGCGTTTTTTTGTCCCAGCCAGTCCAGACCCGGGTAGTCCTCACCGAGCCGCTGTAATGCACGAGGACCGGCCATAATCATGGCGCTGACGGTTGAGATCAAAATACCCGACAACAAAAGTGACACCACAAAAGCACCCCCTTCCCCGAGGACCGCGTCCGCAACAATGTAGGCAATTTCAATCTCGCCGCTGAGCGATGAAACCGACGCAGACGTCAGAAATACCGCGTTGAGGAGTACATAAATCAGCGTCACGACTGCGCAACCCACTATCAGTGCTCGGGGAAGATCGCGCTGAGGGCTCTCGAGCTCTCCCAAAATGTAGGTGGCGGCATTCCAACCGGAGTAAGCATAGGTCACGTAAATCAAAGCAACTGCGCCTGGTCCGGAAAACACCTCGGTGACGTCTACCAGTGAGGCTGGGCTTAACTGCTCTGCAAAACCGCTTCCCAAGAATAAGGCGGTGATAATAAAAAGAACGATTAATAAGAGCTTAAACAGAGTGAGTACGTACTGTCCGTTGGCGCTCTCTCGGTAGGTTCGAGTGTGAACCGCAACCATCACCAGAATCAGTGCTGTCGCACTCAGCCGCGGCGGTATATCAGGGAGCGCCGTGGCTAAGTAGACCCCAAACGTCAGGGAGGCCAAGGCAATGGGGGCGGCAAATCCGACCGTCGCGGACACGCCACCCGATAAAAATCCCGCATAGGGGTGAACTAACTCGGTGAGGAAGTGATACTCACCCCCTGAACCCGTGTGATGTGCACCCAACTCCGCGTAGCACAGTGCGCCACACAACGCGCAGAGACCACCCAAGACCCACAGCCACAGAATCGCACCGGTCGATTCTATGGCCAAAAGTTGAAAGCCAAGGGACGTAAATACACCCGTGCCGATCATGTTGGCAATCACCACAGCCGTTGCGACTTTTACTGAGTACCCCTGCATCACATGTCCTCTTGCCACCCCTTAACCTTCAGGGTCTCGCTGGAGCATAAAGGACACAGTAAACTGGTGGCTACTGCCAGGGGATTAACCGTGCGAATAGGGCTTCTCTACAACCGCGATATTTACGCCAACGTCGCTCTCAATGCGCTGTTACCCGGTCTCTCTAAACACCACGAACTCGCTCTGTTTTACTCGGAGCGCGTCGGTGCCGCAAAACAACGTGATCCGCGACTCGACGCCCTGATTCTAAAAGAAACCTGTTTTATGCCGCCCTCAGGGCACACTTTTGCCGAACTCGCTCACCAAGCCCATTCTCCGGAGATCGGCGTTACAAACATCAACACAGATCAGCGCAACCTCATTGAAGACTTTGAGCCCGACCTGCTAGTCAGTATCCGGTTCGGTCAGATTCTGCATGAACAAACCATTCAACTTGCCCGACTTGGCGTCATTAATCTTCACTCCGGCCTGCTGCCCGAGTACAAAGGGGTTATGGCGAGCTTTTGGTCAATGATGAACAGCGAAAAGAACCTGGGAACAACGCTTCACTGGGTGACTAACCGAAAGATCGACACGGGCCATGTGATTTCAACAAGACGTCAGCGCGTACAAACCGATCTCTCATACATGAATCAGGTGCTGTCACTGTACGGGCCCGGTGTCGAGCAAATCAGAGACGCCATTGAGAATATCGAGCGCTTGGCTGTGACACCCCGCCCTGACTTACCAACAGGCCGTTACTACAGCTTTCCATCGACCAAGGAAATTGACCGCTTTGAAAGTGCGGGCTGGCATCTTTTTTAAAGCGGCCGCCCATCCGAAAGAGGCGCCGCTCCCAAAGCACGTCTTTTTTATTAGCGGCCATCAGGGTCATACTGCGTATTCGAAACTCGCTAAAGGTCGTCGTGTTATGCAACATCATTTTAAACATTGGGTTCTCTGCATCAGCGCTCTGGCGTTAGTGGTCCCCGCTCAAGCAGAAGACTTGTTGATCACCGGAAAAATCTATACCGCCGAGCGCGATCAATCATCGGTAGAGGCGGTCCTTATTTCGGACGGTCGCTTTGCTCATATTGGCTCACTTAGGGAGGTAGCAAGTGCTGCGAGTAGTGACCATCGGCGGATCGACCTCGGCTCTAATGTCGCCTACCCCGGATTTATTGAGGGACACGGGCATTTGGCAAGCTTGGGGAAAGCGGCGCTCAGTCTTGACTTAAATAAGGCCGACTCATACGACGATATCATCAGCATGGTTGCCGATGCGACAACTCGAATCGCCGCCGGACAGGTCATTGAAGGGCGGGGTTGGCATCAAAGCAAATGGTCCAAAGATCCAAAAGAAACGGTCGACGGCTTCCCAACCCACAAGGCCTTGTCTGAAGTCAGCCCCAACCACCCTGTCGTTCTAGGTCATGCCAACGGGCACTCTGCATTGGCTAATGAGGCAGCCATGCGTGTCCTAGGCATTAACTTTACGACCGACACGCCTGAGGGCGGCGTGATCGTTAAGGATCAACGCGGTAACCCCACGGGTATTTTGCATGAAAATGCCATGGACCTCTTGGCGCCCTTAACCGCATTTAGCGAGGAATCGGCAAAAAATGCCCTACAGATTGCACAGGCACACGCCTTCAAATGGGGCATCACCTCGTTTCACGATGCGGGCGCTGGCGCAATCGAAGTTGACGCACTGCTCGCGCTCGATGCAGCGGGTGATCTGAAACTTCGCGTTTACTCAATGATCAGTGCGCAAGATGAGTCGCTAACCGAGTACTGGATTAATCGCGCTCCGGTTCGCGCAACGGGCGACCAACGACTGACGCTCGCCTCGTTTAAAGCGGTTATGGACGGCGCATTAGGCTCAAGAACTGCCTGGTTGCATGCGCCTTACACCGATGATCCCGGTACATCGGGTGTTCAGACGTTTGATAAGGCACGACTCGTCGAGATCATGAAAAAATCCGGTGAGCACGGCTGGCAGATCAATACCCATGCTATTGGCGACAAGGCCAATACGGTCGTGCTCGATGCCATAGAAGCAGCAAAACTCGGCACGAGAGATCATCGATCAAGAATAGAGCACTCCCAACACCTCGTACCCGACGATATTGCACGTTTCGCTGAGTTAGGCGTTATTGCCTCCATTCAAACGGTTCACATGAGCTCGGATCGACCTTGGGCTATCGATCGACTGGGCAAAGACCGAATTGAATCAGGTGCCTACGTGTGGCGCGATTTGCTCAACACTGGGGTTCACTTGGCAAACGGAACCGATGTGCCTGTTGAGCCTATTAACCCGTTGGCAAACTTTTACGCCGCTGTGGCCCGTAAAACGCTGAAAGGAACCCCGGAGGAAGGCTACGAGTACCACCAGCGTTTATCGCGTGAGGAAGCGTTGCAGTCCATGACACTTTGGAATGCCTATGCGGCCTTTCAAGAAGAAGACTTAGGGTCTGTCGTCGTCGGGAAGCGCGCAGATCTGACCATTCTGAATCAAGACATTATGACCGTCACAAACGCGGATATTCTTACAACCGGTGTCGCTATGACGATCGTTGACGGCGAGATTGTGTATACCGCTCAACGCCAATAGACCTCAAACGCGGAGCAAAAAAAAACCCGCCGAAGCGGGTTTTTAGTTTCAAAAGCCAAGTACTTAGAACGAGTAGCGACCTTGGAGATACCAGCTGCCACCATTAAACCCGAACGGGCTGTCTTCTGGGTAAAGCTGACCTGAACCACCACGGCCAGGGTTCTTATCGGGATACTCGTCAAACAGATTGTCTGCACCCAATACCAGCTCAAGGTTATCGCTCACTTGATAGGCCAGCTGCAAGTCAATCATTGTAGTGGCGCCTGCATTGTACCCATTGCCCGTGGATCTCCACGCACCGTAGTAGTTAGCACGGACCAAGGTACGGAGATTGCCCGCTGTATGGCTCCACGCCACGTTACCTTTAATGTTTGGCAACTGATCTTCTAGCGCTTCGCGACGACCTTCGCCGATCTGCAAGAAACCACCGCCAACGTACTGATCTGGAACTTCAGTTTTGTTGTAGTTAAATGCAAACGTCAACGTGGACATGCCGCCCATTGCATCAAAATCAACCTTACCTACCAGATCAAGACCTTGAGTGTCTGTACCAAATGCATTGGTAAAGAACCGGAACTGAGACAGATCATCGAGCCCCACAAAATCTTGGCGATTAATGAAGCCACCGGCGTCTAACCCTGCCAATGCCAAACCAACCTCTGTGTAGCTATCGCCATTAACTGCGTTAAGCGCATCGAGGAAGTTAACGTTCGCTCCCAAAGCGATCCGATCGGTCACCTTAATGTTGTAGTAATCCAAGGTGAATGAGAAGGCGTCAATGTCAACGGCTATACCCAGTGAGTAGTTATCCGCATCCTCTGTACCCAGCGCTGGACGGACACCAGTTTGGCTTTCAACAAAGCCTGCCGCCAACTGACCCGCCGCTGAATTGAGGGGCAATGTGCCCTGGTCAACCAGTGTCGGTACACCGTTGATGTTCTGGTTCTGGGTTGTCACATTCGTGATACTCGCCTGACCAGACGTCGGTGCGTGGAAGCCTGTTGAGCGCGAAGCACGTATGCGAACGTCATCACTGAGGCGATAAATACCCGCAATTTTTACGTTCGTTGTATCGCCGAAGACGCTAAAGTCTTCGTAACGAACCGCTGCCTGCACAGTCAAGGCGTCGGTAACGTCCGTCTCCAGGTCAATGTAAAACGCAGTGCTGTCTTGCGACGCAGAGGTGTCTCTTGGGAATCCACCAAACCCATTTGAGCTTGAAGAGAATCCTTGAGCTGCTAACGGCCCCAACGCATAAGATGCTGGATCACCCGCGGTCAGATCGAACTCTTCTTCGCGGTATTCCGCACCAAATGCAACGTTGAGATCAGAGGCAAAACCAGCATCAACTGTCTTCACAAAATTGGCGTTGATTACCGTTTCTGTCTGCTCATAACCACCGGGCGTAAAGTCCCGCGGTGTATTTGGCCCCAGTGACGCATTGATCGTGTTACGGATAAAGTATGTCGTCTTGTTAGAACCTGTCTGAGCACTCAGGTCATAGGTCAAACCACCCATGAGGTCAACGTCACCTCGAACACCCACTGCGATTGCTGAGTCTTCGTTGTCACCACCAAATCGTGGCACAAACCCACCAGGGATGGTCTCGATGAAGGAGAAACAATTTGCATCAGCCGTAACCGCCGCTAACAAACCTGCATCTGGAATGACACCGTTGTTTGTCAACGGAATACCGTCGATACAACTAGAGCCACCGTCCATATCGCCTACGAGTACTGATGCAACAGCATTATCAGCAGTGGATGCAAGTCCTGTAAGTGGGTCGACCTGCGGTCCTCTGTAGACACCACCGCGCTGACCACCGCCTGAACCATTACCCACGACGTTTCTGTAGAAGAAACCACCTGTGACAGTTCGCTCTGCGAAGTTACCAAACGCATAAAGTTCAGCAGAGTCGTTGAGTTCGATCGCAGAGTTGAAGAACAACTTCACATCGTCGTCAACGTCTGGAGAACCCCAGTACTGAGTAGCCTCTGATGTGTAAGAGTTGATGGTTGCGAAATCAGATACTGGCGCATAACCGCCCGCGATAGCTGCCTGCACATCATTACGTGGCGCCGCACGGACTGTACCTTCGACATCACGCATCTCACCCGTGATATTCAGAAACCCGTTGTCACCTAAAGGAAGACCAAGGTTTGCTGAAATCATGTAGTTAGTGCCGTCGCCTTCAAACATCTCGCCATAGCGCGTGACCACTTCAAAGCCCTCGGCATCGTCACGCAACAGGAAGTTCATTACGCCTGCGATAGCATCTGAGCCGTATTGTGACGACGCACCGTCACGAAGTACTTCCACCTGCTTGAGTGCAAGTGACGGTATCGCTGACAGATCAACACCTTGAGCACCGTCAGAAATACCACCACCCAAGAAAGAAATCACAGAACCGCGATGACGTCGCTTGCCATTGACCAACACCAGTGTGTTGTCAGGTGACAAACCACGAAGGTTTGCAGGGCGAACAATAGTTGCGGCGTCAGAAATAGGCTGTGCGTTCACGTCGTATGAAGGAACCGATGTTCGCAACATGTCTTGGATGTCAGTCGACGCGGTATCGCGAAAGTCACTGCCGCTAATAACGTCAACAGGTACTGGGGAGTCGGCAGCAGAGCGATCTGCAACGCGCGTACCAGTAATGATTACCTCTTCGATTTCACCGTCTTGGGCCAGTACTTGGACTGGCAAGCCCATTGCAACAGGCACGGCCAGCGCTAAAATCGCAGCTTTCTTTCTTGAGAAAAATTTAGTCACATTCAATCTCCTGTGGATTTTTGTGATTTGTTTATGATTTTGTTTTTAGTGGCTCATCAAAACAACGCACACCCTTAGGTGCTGTCGTTCTGACACACCCAACGAATTACACGAAATTCGCGGGGGCGGCAGCATACACGGTCTGACCGCCGCCGGTCCAATTTTTTAACGGTGAAAAGGTAGAGTGCTTTGTTGAGGCCGCGGAAAACGGGGCCAACTAATGCTGATCGCTCTGTTCCTTCCAGTAGGCCTCGACCGTTTGAGCACCAAAGTCCGAGATGGCCGCAAAGAAAGTCTCGGGATCAGCATGTCGCATCTGCGCCAAGCCCATTTCCATTTCTTTGGCATAAATATATTCCGGCGTATCTGCATTGACGGCGTCCCAAATGCAGGTGGCACAATCCATTGGGTCATCACCCGCGTCAATGACCGCATCTGAGACACCCCGTTTAGAGCCATCACCGGCCAGTGCGTTTCGAGACACGTCGGTTGCGACTGAGCCCGGCAAGATATTTGTGACCTTAATGTTATGGCTGCGATCGACTTCGGTTCGCAGTGCATCCATGTAACCAATAAGCCCGAACTTCGCCGCGGAATAGGCTGTTCTTAGGGGGGCACCGATTCGACCGGCGACGGAGCTGATTGCGACAATGTGACCACCACCTGCGTCGGCCATGCGTGACAATTGAAGCTGCGTGAGCCAAATAGGCGCGATGAGATCAATGTTGATCAGCTGAGTGTAAATTTCAGGCTTGGCATCGATCGCTAAACAGCGCTGACTGATACCCGCGTTATTGACCAATATGTCAACGCGCCCTTGCCACGCCCAAGCCTCTTTTACCCTGTGTTCCAGCGCCTCGAAATCGGTTACTTCAAACGGTAGCACGAGACAATCGACTGCAAGCTCATCGGCAAGCGCGTCCAGCGCCTCGGTTCTTCTTCCCGACAATATGAGCTTTGTATCGTGCTGAGCAGCTGTCTGCGCCAGTGCCTTACCAATCCCTGAGGACGCACCCGTTATCCATATCACCTTGTTGGTCAAATCTGTCACGCACTGCTCCTTTTTTATTTTTGAGTCTCGGGACTGTACTGACTTTCTGGCGTCATGACAGCCCTCTTTTCATTCGGTTTTGAGGGACTACTTAGGAAGGGTATGTCGGCTTAATCGTGTCGCGGATAGTATAGAGCGACGAACGACGGACTGTGAGAAGGCTGTAAGATCTTCACGCGCGTATAGATGAAGCATTCCCAAGGAAGCAAATATGTCAGACCAACGACCACTCGCAGGACTCCGTGTTGTAGAGCTCGGGCAACTTCTCGCCGGCCCCTTTACCGGGACCATACTCGGCTACTTTGGTGCCGAGGTCATTAAGGTGGAACCACCCACCGGAGACCCGGTTCGCCAGTGGCGAGAAGTCAGAGACGGCACATCACTTTGGTACCACTCTCTAGGGCGCAATAAGAAAAGCGTCACACTGGACCTTAAGTCGGAGCGCGGTCAGCAGGTCGCGTTTGATCTTCTTTGTAAGGCGGATGTGGTGGTCGAGAACTTCAGACCGGGCGCCATGGAGAAGTGGGGCTTGGGCCCCGAGGATGTAAAGGCCAAAAATCCGAGGGTCATCTATGCACGGATCTCCGGCTACGGTCAAACAGGCCCATTTGCGCACAAGCCAGGTTACGCGTCCGTCACAGAGGGCTACGGCGGCTTTCGGTACATCAACGGTGAACCGGGTGAAGCGCCTGTTCGGCCTAATATTTCACTGGGCGACACCGTGGCGGGTATTCACGCCGCATTGGGTGTTGCACTGGCGATTATTCAACGACACCAGTCCGGTGAGGGCCAAGTCGTGGATGTCGCGCTTTATGAGTCAGTCTTTAACTTACTCGAAGGGATCATCCCAGAGTTCGATGGTGCGGGTGTCGTTCGCGAACCCTCGGGAAGCACCATCACCGGGATTGTTCCTACCAACACCTATCTCTGCGGTGATCAAAAACACGTCGTTATCGGCGGCAACGGCGACAGTATTTTTAAGCGCCTCATGACCGAGGCCGGACGATTGGATATGGCGGAGGATCCTGAACTTGCTCATAATCCAGGCCGCGTCATTCATCAAGAGAAGATCGACAAAGCACTCGCCGACTGGTGTGCTCAACACAGTTCGAGGGAAATTATTGACACGCTCGAGGAAGCGAGAGTCCCCGTGGGGCCGATTTACAGTGTTCAAGACATGATGGATGATCCGCACTACAACGCACGCGGTATGTTCGAAACTGTTGAGATCGATGGTAAGCCTCTTAAGATCCCTGCGATCATGCCCAAGTTGTCGCGAACACCCGGCGAAACCCATTGGCCAGGGGCTGCCATTGGAGCACACAACGATGAAATTTTAGGCGGCCTGTTGGGACTGTCCGACGAGGAGATCGCGGCACTCTAAACAGCACTCATAAGGGCATAAAAAAAGGGGACGCACGCGTCCCCTTTTTAGTGGCGAGTGATCACACTAGAAACGGTACGTCACATCCAAACCGTAGGCGTCTCGCGCCGAAGGATGATTGAATGTACCGCCGAACTCAGGCGCCGGAATCACTTCTTGTAAGTATTGCTCGTCGGTAATGTTGCGGCCCCACGCAGTGACAGTCCAATCCGCCGCTTCAAGGCTGATCCGCGCGTCCACTGTAGAGTACGAATCGCGAGCCGACTTAGAGAAATCTTGATTGAATCCTGGGGCAAAAAACGCATTCCAAATCGTCGGGGTTTGCTCGCCCTGAAGCGTATGGAAATGGGTCTGTCCTACCCGCTGATAATCGACACGTGCGACCAGCTCTACGCCCGACCACGCTGAACTCACCCACTGGACACCTAAGTTACTACTGTTATTGGGTGCTTGTGGAACGTCATTTCCAACCGAAAGGGGACGATTCCTGTTCTCTAAAATCTCCGAGTCTAGGAAACCCGCACCTCCATAAATCGAGAGATTCTCAGTCACCGCAAAGGTCGCATCGACCTCAAAGCCACGAATCGTTAACTCGTCGATGGTCGTGACCGTTCGCAACAGACCAAACGGTCCTGCAAAGAACTCAAAGAACTGGTTGTCGTCAACATCAGTCTTAAAGACAGCGGCGTTAACGCGAACACGTCGGTCCATGTACTCGGCTTTCACGCCAAGCTCGATCGACCTGGATATTTCTTTGTCGTAGTCATCTGTAATTTGCAGCTGAGCATCGACCGCTTCACCCGGACCGCCAAAACCTGAGTTAAACCAGAAATTCAGTGTGTCCGATGTACCAACGCTATTGAAACCACCGGAGCGGAATCCCATACCGTAAGAGGCATACCAATTGATCTGATCAGAGGCCGCCCAACTCAAGGTGACCTTCGGCTGAAATTGATTAAAGTCTGCACTGCGATCTGCTATTGCACCGCCCGCCAATGCTGGGTTGATCGGTAAAGGTGCAAAGTTCGCATCAACAAGGTTAACGTTCAGACCCGAGTTATTAACGTTGGGAACTTGATTATCGACTGTTCGCTCCTCTCGATCGTAGCGTGCAGCCAGCGCCAGCTCCCAGGTGTCGGACAGATCAAACTCCATTTGCCCATAAACCGCCATGACATCGGTGTCGAACTTATCCCAGAACAAAAGATCCGTTGGGTTCGGCCCAGTTGCCGGCACATAAGGCTGCCTGAGGAAGCCGTTTCCAGTATCCGCACCATATGCCACGACAACCTCTCGCTCGATCTCAGCCCAGTAAACTCCCGCGATCCAACGCGTTGACGACTCGTCGGTCGACACCAAGCGCACATCGACACTCATGTCTTCTTGGTTGCGCTCCTGATATTGGTAACCATCGCACGAGGTGGGCGTGTACGGCCCGTAAACACCCGCAAAATCGTTGGCGGGGTCACCCGAGGGCAACACTAGGAAGGGCGCGGCGGCGGGACCAAAAAGATCCGTTCGGGTAAAACTGTTTAAGGTTGCTCGGTCGGTTTGACACTGCGGCGTTAGCTCATAACCGTAGAAGGTCGCTGACGTACCGTCCGAAAGAAGGTACTCCTCCAGGTCGGTGTAAGCGAAGCTTGCAATCAAATCCATACCGTCCATGGCGTAATCGGCTTTAACCGAAAAGTCGGTCGTCGTTTGCTCGTTCTCACCCGGGACGTTAAACGTGAAGTTAAAGTCCAATTGGTTGGGGTCAGCAAAAAACGCAGGACTACCAAATGCTGCCTCAAACGCAGGAATCGCAAAAGCGGCGTTAAAGTTAATAGCGCCCCCTGAGATATCGGTGTAGCCCGCTCGAAAATCGAGCTCCAAGTCATCGCTCACATTCCACACCAAGCGCGCTCTGGCACTGTTGTCCTCTAGGTAGTCAACCGTGCCCTTTTTACCGGTAAAACTGTTGCTGTAAAAACCATCGGTCTCTCTCGTGCTGAAGGCGATACGACCGGCCATATTGTCACCGATAGGCCCACTGACCATTGCCCGGGCTTTGAACGAGCTGTTGTTGCCGGCGCCAACGGCAACTTCAGCCTCAACCTCGTCACCCGGCTTTTTAGTGGTGACTAAAATGGCACCTGACACCGCGTTGCGACCATACAGCGCTCCCTGAGGGCCTTTGAGAACTTCGATCTGCTCCACATCAAACAGCTCTTCATTAAAGCTGTTGGGGTTGGTGCTTAGAACACCATCGACGACATAGGCAAAGGTCGATTCGGCATCACGAGTAGATACGATTCCGCGGATACTGACCTGGGTGTCGCCCACATTGGCGGTATCCACCAACGTCACGTTCGGAATTAAACTAATGTAATCCCCAGCGCGCTCAATACCTGCGCGGTCAATGGTTGCCGCATCAATCGCGCTGATCGCAATGGGTACTTCCTGCAGGTTTTCACTTCGCTTTCGCGCAGTAACAACAACTTCTTCAATGGCAAAGCTAGACTCTTGTGAGACTGCCACGGGGGTTTGAACCGCTGCAATAGCTGTAACCACGGCCATTATGAGCGGTGACTTTTTGCTCAACATACGTTGACTCCTTTTTTTGCCCGATACTGGCAGGGGCTTCTTATAAAACGCTTCTAATCGGAGGCCAATACGGCTAGCTCCGACACCAATCACGTATTTTGTATACGCACCTAACTAAAAAGTGGGTGAAACAGGTGCGGACAGGTGTGTTTCTGCCTCACATCGGCTCCGCAGCTCCTCAATCGTCCCGCCTCGATTAAACAAAGGGATATCGTCACGTTCGGCCACCAAGGTCGCCCTCAGTGAGGCTGTTGCGGCCGCATCGACAGAGTGATTATCCGCAATGACAACCCCGTACCGCCGTGCGCCCTCAGGTGTTACCAGGCCTCGTGCCACATCGGTTCGCACCAGCTCAGGGTCACGCGCATAAGGATCGCCCCAGCCACCGCCACCCCAGGTATTAAAATAGAGAACATCGCCCTCTTTGACTTTGATTCCCTCAACTTTCGCTGGCAACCACTGCTCTTGACCGTCGGTCGTCACCAAGCGCTTGGTTGAACGCAGACCCGTCTCACCGCCCAGAACGCCCCACGGATAAGTCAGCCAGCGCTCATCATGAATACCAATCTCACCGTCCGCCAGGAAGCGATACGCCACCGAGAGTCCGTTTCCGCCGCGGTGTAAACCCGCGCCACCAGAGTCTGGAATCGTTTCATAGTGCTCTATCAAGAGCGGGAAATAGGACTCAATAAACTCGTTAGGTACATTGGTAAAACCAGGCCAGAGACTGTGCCCATCAGGTCCATCGCCAACAGGGCGACCGGGGACGCCACCGAACCCAATTTGGAAAAGCTGAAACCACTCTCCTTTTTTGTCGTAACCGCTGTAAAAAAGGTGCGGAGAATCGGAAAACCCGGCTGCACTCAACATCATCTCGGGCGCACCCATGCCCAGTAGTGCGCCTAAAATATCGAAAATACGACCCAGCGCATGCGTTCTACCAGAGAGCGCAGCAGGGTACTTCGGTTTGAGTAGGGTGCCCTCAGGAATACGAACATCGACTAGGTCATAAAAGCCGTCGTTAAACACAATTTGTGGGTCGACCACGTTAATCGTAAAAGACCCAAAGAACATTTTAAACATGTCCTCGTTCAAGAAAAAATTCACCGAACTTTGCGCTTGAGGATCGGTTCCAGCAAAGTCGAAAATCGCTTTATCACCCTCCCGCCACAGCGTGCACTTGATCTTGTACGGCCCCGCGCCCATACCGTCATCACAAATGTAATCTTCAAATTCACGCGGCTCTTCGGGAATAAACATCCCGATAATGTGCTTCATAGCGTCATAGTTGCGCTGCAGCATTGTGCGCATAGTCGAGAACAAAACGTCGTCGCCAAATCGTTCCGAGAGCTCAACGACTCGCTTCGCCGCCGTATTGCACGCGGCGACTAAGGCGTTGAGATCAAACCGGTTCCATTGCGGTGTCCGCACATTGTGAAGAATGAGCTCAAGCAGATCCTCCTGAAGGACTCCTTTCTTATAAAGCTTGGTCGGCGGAATTCGAATTCCCTCTTGAAATATGGTCGTCGCCTCGATCGGAATGGAGCCGGGCACCATGCCACCGTTATCAGACATGTGACCGAACATCGCTGACCACGCAATATGTCGACCCGCTCGGAAGATCGGCACCAACACCACCCAGTCTGGGAGGTGAGAAACGGCCGCATTACAGAGGTAGGGGTCATTAGTAAGAATAATGTCCCCTTCCTCAATCTCAGCGTCATAGGCACTCAAGAATGGTCCAATAAACGACCCGAACTGCCCCACCACCATCTTGCCTTCAACGTTGGCAATCATCGGGAAACAGTCGCCCTGCTCGCGGATGCCTGGGGACATGGCGGTGCGAAACAGCACCGCATCCATTTCTTCACGGGCGTTACGCAGTGCGTTTTCAATCAAATCAACAGTCACACCGTCAACATCGACACTCTGAAGCGGCTTCTCGTTTGTCTGAATAATCGTTGCAGTCATATCAGTTCTCCCCGATTAAACAGGCTGGATGAGCAAGTTGCCCACCGAATCTACAGTGGCTGAATACCCCGGCAACACGACCGTTGTGGAGTCCATTTCCGACACAATGGCCGGGCCCATAATCGCATCTAAAGCACCCAAACCGGATCGATCAAAGATGGCTGCCTCGTGCCACTGTCCTTCATAAAAGAAGCGGCTTTGGTGTATGACGGCACCGCTCACATCACCTGTTCCCTGTGGAATCGTAATGTCAGCCTTTAAGGTCACAGAGGCACCAACAACCGCACGGATCATTAAAATCTCGTGCCCATCACCGAGCTTAAAGGTGAACAACTGCTCGTGTTCCGCGTCAAACTGATCAGTCAGGACGGCGACTCCGCGCGCTCTGAGTTCCGCCTCTGTAAATTCAACCGTGATCTGAAAGGCCTGCCCCGCATAACGCAAATCAGCTTGGTAAGTGACTTCAAGGCGTTCCTGCGCAATACCGTCTTGGATCAATGATTCGCTCGCACGTCCCTTTAAACCCAGCAAGTCGTCAGCAAGCTTATCTGCCGTCAGGTCCGATGCCATCGTGATATAGGTTCTTGCCGCTTCGTCTTGGACACGTGTTGTCGCATCCCCGTAAGCACAGAGCACACCGGGGCCAGGGGGAACAATGACAGGCCAAGCCTCAGTTAAAATACCGAGCGCGTTGGCATGAAGTGGTCCGGCACCACCAAATCCAACCAGCGCAAAATCACGCGGGTCATAGCCCTGCTCGACCGACACCAGGCGAAGCGCACCGAACATCGACTCGTTGACAATTTTTATAATCCCTTCAGCGGCCACCATCAGATCGACGCCCATGGCATCGGCAACGCTTTGGACCGCGGCGACTGACGCGTCGCGGTTAATCTGCATGTCACCGCCAAGCTGGACGTCCGAGGGGAGATAGCCTAAGACGACGTTGGCATCGCACACGGTTGGTGCCTCACCCCCTTTCATGTAGCAGGCAGGACCCGGCACTGCTCCGGCCGACTCCGGTCCCACGCGCAGCGCTTTGGTGAGTTCCGGAACGAACGCAATCGATCCACCGCCTGCACCCACCGTCCGAACGTCCACTGACGGCGCTCGAACACGAACATCACCAACGATCGTCTCACGCCGAACCCGAGCACGGCCGTTTTGAATCAACGCAACGTCGGTCGATGTGCCGCCCATATCGAACGTCAAAATATTACTAAAGCCTGCCTTGGTGCAGAAAAACAAGGCTCCTGTCACACCGCCTGCAGGTCCTGACATTAGGAGGTTAACCGGCGATTCTGCCGCCGCTCGACTCGATGCTAATCCGCCATCGGAGCGCAAAATCGACAACTGGGTATCGTCTCCGAGACGATCACTCAGCGCACTTTGTAGATTATTAACGTACCGAGCGACCTCAGGACGGACATAACTGTTAACAACCGTTGTCTCAGTCCGCTCGTACTCCTGCATTTCTGGCACGACCTCGCTGGAAATGGAAATCGGAAGACCAGGGAAAAACTCCTGAGCAATCTCACGCGCCTGGCGCTCGTGCTCTCCGTTAATGTAGGCATTAATAAAACAGATCGTGAGTGCTTCAATATCTTTGGGCATGCAATTGGCAAGGGTCTCGCGAAGGGCGGCCTCATCGAGATCTCTGACCACACTTCCATCGGCCGCAATACGCTCGCGCGCACCGACGGTGAGCTCAAGGGGCGCGAGCAACGGCTTTTTGACAAACGTCACCCAACCCCCTAATCCACCGGGGCAGAATGATCGCGCGACCTGCAATGTGTCTTCAAATCCCGAGGTCGTAATCAAACCAACCTTTGCCCCGCGACCGGTGAGAACGGCGTTGGTGGCAACGGTAGTCCCATGCATCACCAACTTGATGTCCGCAGGATCGATACCTGAGGAATCGCATATTTTCGAAAGTCCGTTAAGCACGCCGACCGACGAATCCTCGGGTGTGGACGGCACTTTCGCCGTCCGCGTTTCTCCCGTAGCCTCATTGAGCAACAAAAAGTCTGTGAACGTTCCGCCCACATCCACACCAAGACGATAAGTCATCAGTTCCGTCCTCTTTTTTTAATTTTACGCCGTCATTTTTTGCCAGTTATGCGTGAGCCAGTAATGCGCCCGACCGCCTTGCTCCGACCCAATCATCTGGGTGAGGTGCGCCACGCTCTCTAACAGGGCCTCAATATTGATCCCCGTACTCAAACCGGCGCTCTCACACAGCATGACCACATCTTCTGTTGCGACATTGCCCTTTGCACCCGGTGCAAACGGACACCCACCTAAACCGCCAGCGGAACTGTCAAATTGACGAACACCTGCATCCAACGCAGCAAAAACGTTTGCAAGGCCCATCGCACGAGTATCGTGAAAGTGACATCCCAGCGCTTCGACGCCAAATTGCGCCACAAGCTCAGTCATCATGGATTTCACCGCTCGTGGATTAGCCGCGCCGATCGTGTCGGCAATGACCAATCGTCCCGGCGCATCACGCATGAGCTGTTGCGCCTGGTCCATGACCACGCTTGCGTTGACACGGCCTTCGTAAGGGCACTCGAACGCCACCGCTAAGTAGGCGTGAATATCGACCTGCTCTTCGCGCGCTCGGCGCATAATCTCACTCGCCATTGAAAACGTATCCTCAAGGCTTTTCCGGATGTTGTTCTGATTCATCTGTTCAGTTGCAGAAACAACGATCGCCAATTGGTCTATGCCCTCTCGCCGCGCCAACTCGTAGCCCTTCATATTGGGGACGAGCGCACTGTACTTCGTCATTGCCTCTGGAAGCGTTTGCGCCAATGCGTCCGTCCCTGCCATTTGAGGGACCGCTTTGGGCGATACAAAGGAGCCTATTTCTAACTCGGGCACGCCTGCGGCGACTAAAGACAGAATCAACTCACGACGTTGATCAAGCGATATCTCAACGGATTGCGCTTGCAGCCCGTCGCGTGCTGCCACCTCTTTAATTGTGACTTGGTTTGTCATGCTGATTCTTAACCTGCGTATAGGCACTGGGTAGTAGCAGGATGCGTCGCGTCGCTGCCTTGTGGGATCCTACCTTGTTTGTACCCTCCTGAGGCGCCGGTGGATTCAATCAAGATACCGAGAACTTAGTCAGTTTGGCTAAACGTCACTTGCAACTGCCCATTGGATAGGCTGTTCGGATCGATATCGGCAACTGGCCAAGACGAGAGGCCTGTTCGCATTGGGGTGAGATTCGGCGAGGTGTGTACGTCTTGATGAACACCCAATGACAACAAAAACAGCCCTTCCCCCTTCTCTCGCAGTCGCCTCATTGGGGCGCCATCACCCACAGGCTGGACAAGCACAATCCATGTTTCTCCAGCGAGAAAGCGTGCGGTGATGACACCTCTTGAAGGCAAACTTTCGTCAATAAAATCGACGTCAAACAACGACGCATACTGCTGTTTTGCTGTTTGCAAATCGCGCACCAGTAAATTGACGTGATGTACGTGTGATGGGTCGAGCTTTTCTGTCTCCATAAATCTTCTCACTCGGGCAATTCACCCTGAAAGCGGCCTCCCGTGATCAACTGTCGATACTGCGCATCGGCTTGCGAGTGTTAACTTGGTCGTAGCATGATGACACTTTGACTTGAGTAACGTGATTTATGGCGATCGAAGAAAACCGCTCTTTAGAACGGCAGCCACAAGGACTGGGGGAAAAGCCGGCGCTGCTTGTTGTCGACGTTATCCGAGGATTTACTGATCCCGAGTGTCCACTCGGCAGTGACGCCGATAGCGTTGTCAGCGCAAACCGTGCGCTTATGCGTGTCTTTCATGACCGTGGTCTCCGCGTATTTCTGACGACCGTGGTCTACGACAACGCGAATCAAGCCAGCGTATTTAGAGCGCGCGTCCCCGCACTCAATCTGCTGACTCGAGGGTCACATTGGTGTGACATAGATCCAAGACTCCCGTTAATCGACTCGGACCACATCGTCGAGAAGACCCATGCCAGTGCGTTTCATGGCACCGATCTGGCGAGCACCCTGCGCGCCTTAAACATCGACTCACTCGTTATTACCGGGTTGACGACCAGCGGATGCGTCAGGGCATCAGCCGTTGACGGCCTTCAGCATAACTTCAAAGTGGTGATTCCAGAGGAAGCGACCGGAGACCGGGACCGCGATGCGCACAAATCCAATCTGTATGATCTCAATGCGAAGTACGTTGATGTACTGCCCGTTGAAGACACTATTCGTACTCTTTTAGCGAACAGTGAGTGACATTACTCGTTAACCATTGTCATTTTGTGATCACCCCAAAAAGGCAAGCGACTGTCCTGACCGTCGTTCATCGGCAGGTCGACGTCGCTCCAGAGCGGGTCCCACACTCCGGTGGATCTCAGCACACCGCTAAGTGCCGTCTGCGCCTCGCAGCTCACTGTGTGATACCGATCGCGTAATTGCAAAAGGCACCACACACGGTATTGAGATGTTCGTGCCTTGGTATACGTCACCCCATCCACAGTTGTTGTGAATCGTGTCTTCCCCGCCTTCACGGCGGTGACGTTTGCGTTTAAGTAGGGCAAGTAGCCCCGCGACAGGTGTTTTAACAGTTCTTGAATATCGTCAGGAATACCCGAAACCAAGTCACCCACGGCACTTTCGAGTCGGCTGTTCCAAAGCCGCATAACCCATTCCAGCGTTTTAGGCGCTGTGTGGCGTAATATCTGCAAAGGAATGGGGTCCAGCGCAAAATGCCTGAAAAATGGACCTGCGAAGGCAACATCGGCCAGCGTCGGCCGATCGCCAAATAAAAAGGGACGCACCGAGAAAATACGCTCCAGTTGTGAAAATAAGTTCGCCACATCTGTTTCGATACCGAGTACCGCATCGGGTCCAATACCATCACCACGGGTGTAGCCGTTTCTCTGACGCCGACGCAGCATGGCTCGCTTCATAAAGCGCGGCAGAAGCAGGCCGCCCATCACTTCTTGAGCCAAATGACCCGACGCAAATCGCGCACCCTCTGGGTAGTACCACCGATAATGCATCGCTGGCCGCCACCACCACTCATCCGCCCAATCTTCAAGCAGGTAACACACAAAGGCCTGCACAGGATCGTCAGGTACGATCGGACGCTCCGGATACTCGCGCTCAAACCACTGAATCATTTTAGTGGTGTCTGTCATCCAGCGGCCATCGGGCAGCTGAACAACGGGCATTTGCGACAGACCTAAAACTTGCTTATTACGTTTGACCTCGCCAGGAAAACGCATGCTTTCGAAGCGATAGGGAATGCCCTTAATACGGAAATAATTCTCCATCTTCCCGGTAAAATAAGAAATGCTCGAGCCTCGAAGCTCGAGCGCAGATGGGTTGCTCTCAGACACAGTCACTCCTGTTTTATGTTCCGTCTTTAACGGTCCGTTTTTAACAAAAGGGCATCTGAGAGAACCCGAAACTGGCAGGTTTGGCGCCGGACTTATCGAGAGACAACCAAATGCGATCGGTGGAGATCCGTCACACATTGTGCCGGGTTTTCAATCCCTTCCGCTCTCATCGCTTTCAAGGCTTTGCCACTGCGTACATTGTCCATAACGTTCGCCATGTCCTGAGTGGTACCCGTCACCATTGCCACATAATCAAAACCTGTGATTCCCAGTGCAGGTGTAAAGACAGCACTGCCCACACTGCCGTCAATCATGTCATTAGCCATCTTGTTCACAGCCTTGCGATACGCGAGTGCGTCGCCGATGCTTTTACCCTCATCCAGATTGCAGACCATGGCAATCAGTGGCTTTTCTTGGGCTGCAGGGGGTTGTGCGCCTGCATTGTGAACTGCGAGCGTGCGCGCCTTGCTACAGGATACGAGCTCAAAAAGATTCGTCGCTACGTCTTGCGCCGTGGCGCGCCACGCATCTTCGCTGGCAAAGTAGTCGCCCCAGGTTGGGAAGTAGTTGACCCATCTCAAATCCGGTTCATCGTAGGGTGGGGACACCGCGACAGCCTCCCAAATAAAGGAATTCATAGCGAAGTCATTTTTATCCGCAAACGCTTTGAAGTCAGATCGCGCGAAATCCAACACTTGAGACACAGTAACCCCCTCGTTCAGAGAGCATTCATAGAACTCGCTTATCATGGGTGTTTCCTCATGATGCGCAGCCATTGCCGATACACTCAACGAAAGGGCACCCACGACCAGTAAACGCTTAAACATATCTATCCCCTTTTTTTTAAAAAAATGGCGGCCCACATGAACCGCTAAAACCAGCATAGGATAGGAAGCACTAACTGCAAAATAAACCCGGGGAGTCAATACAACGCCCGCGAAAAGGGGCGCTGCCACCGACTAAAGGTGCTGCTTTAAAAACGACAGGTATGCCTCACTCGCTGTGATGCGATTCACTCGCTTTCGAAAACCATGACCCTCATCGGCAAATAGGACGTATTCGACGGGAATATTATTTGCACGCACTTCCTCGACCAGTTCGTCGCTTTCAACTTGAAGAACACGGGGATCATTTGCGCCCTGGACCACAAGTAAGGGTTTCACAATATTGTGCGCGTGAAACAGTGGTGAAATCGCTGTCAATCGATCGGTATCGGTTGCCGGGTCACCCAGCTCAGCGTAGAGCGAAGTACGAAACGCCCCCCACCAAGGTGGAATGGATTCCAGTGTTCTGAGCCAGTTGGTGACACCGAAGATGTTGATACCCACCTCAAATGACTCAGGCTCAAACGCCAGAGCCGCCGCGACCATGTAGCCACCGTACGAGCCACCGATAATGCCGACCCGCTCACCATCAATCCATTCGTAAGCGGCAAGGAACGCCCTTGAGGCAACAACGTCACCCAAATCGGCCTCACCGTGTTTTAAGTCGTCAAGGTGAAAAAACGTCTTACCGTACCCGCTCGATCCCCGATTATTGATTTGGTAGACCGCGTAACCGTGATTGACCAAATGCTGAATGACCGCGGAATAACCTTTGCGACTCTGGCCCCCGGGCCCACCATGGACCCACACTAATGCCGGCACGGGGCTCTCAGCAGACGCCTCTCGAGGCTTGTATAGAATTCCTGGCACTTGCAGACCGTCATAGCTTGCAAAGCGCACCACGTCGCCCTCAACCATGAGGTTACTCTCAATCACCGGATTGAGTGCGCGCGTCAGTCGCGCCGCGTCAGCATTCAATGGCATGTGGTACACATCGTACGGCGCTGTGTCACGGTATAAACCAAAGGCAATAGCAGACTCGTCACGGTTAAACCGGACTTGAGCAAGGTCACCCTCGGGTACATTTTTAAGGACAATATCGCGACCTGTGGTCAGGTCTTTAAGCGTTACAACCGTTCGCGCGTCGTTGTTAATTCCACTTACCCTGTAACGCCCACTGGGTGAATAGCCGACGTACATCACGTCCCAGTCTTCGGCGATCAACACCTGCCTTGCGCCCGTGTCGAGCGACAGGGTCCATGCCTGACTGAACTCTCCAAACTCATTAGTCGAGTAAATAAACTGCCGACTGTCGGGCGTAAAACCCATTGAAGCGTATTCAATATTGCCCTCGTGGGGCGTGATGTTGACCAGCTCCAGCTCGCTAGCAGCGACGTCGATTAAAAAGAGATCGGTGTCAGCGTTGCTATTATTGCGGGCATAAACCACCCAGCGCCCATCACTACTGATCGCACCGAGATCCAGACCCTCGCTATTCTCATACAGCATCGTCCGTGAGTAATCCGCTGCGCTGTAACGGTACATGTCAAAGGCCGCGCCATCACGCTCATTGCTGTAGATAAAAAACTCGGATCCGTCAGACGACCAGCCAGCAAACCCGGCCTTGTGTCCCTCTCCAGGGGTCAGGTCTTTACTGACCCCTGCAGGCGACATGACAAACACGTGGGTTAACTCATCGCCATTACCGTCCTGTTGGTAAATAAACCGATCATCGTTCGGAAACCATGAGTCGACATAGACGCCGCGATCCGAAGACTCGGTCAGCACTGTCATCTGCCCCGATTCAACGTTCAAGCGATACGCGTTGTAGACCCCCGTTTCGTCAGAGCTCACGATCAAATCGCCGTTTACCCCAGAGAATGCATAAGGCCCGGAACCGCCCATCCGGTACCCCGTAGTTTGAAAGAATTGCTCTGCGGAATATTGTTGGTGAGCGCGGGACTGCTCAGCTCCCTCACTGACCGGTTGATCGGGCATACAACCCAGCAGCAACACTGTAACAACGGCCAGCGTGCTCACTACTTGAATCATTTTCATAAGGTCAATCCTGCGTAATTACAGTTGTCTCGTCGACGTACCCTAACATTGCCCAGCGCAACATAACGAAACTTAAAACACATCCAAATCGCGTGCAGAAACAACCTCTCCACTGAACTCGGCTTTGACTTCTTCGAGCAACGTATCGTGGGTCGAGCCCCACAACAATTGATGGTAGAGCACCAAAAGCTTTGGTTTGACCTCAGACGCCAAACGCCCAAGCTCCGAAGTCGATGTGTGGTTTTTTGCATGGTACTTCTGCCATTGAGGTTCTTTCTTGGCAAACCCTTCTTGACTGTAAACTTCGTGCACCAGTATGTCGGCGCCGCGTGCATACTTTACAAGCTCAGGCGACGGCGCCGTATCGCCCGACACAACAATGACCCGGTCGGGTGTAGTGAACCGATATCCCCATGCATCGGGCCAACTTCCGTGTGGGACACGAAAGGCCTCTACCGTGACGTTTTCATCCTTAAAAATAAGGCCTGACTCAGTGACCTCTTGTGTCTCGACGCGCCAGCCTTGATTGTTGGCGGGCTGTTCACTGTACAAGCGGTAGCGAATATCTTCTTCGTAGGCCTCTAGGACCTTGTCTGCCATGTGCTTAGTGCCTTCGGGACCAAATAATTTTAACGGTAAATCCCGACCCACCGTCCACGCGGTCAGGATCAAGTCAGGAAGACCCACCGTATGATCAGAATGCAGGTGCGTTAAAAACGCGTGCTTAAGGTTTTCGACTGCCAGACCCCCGATTTCGCCACCGTACTCAGGCGACAGTGACGACGCTTGCCTGACCACGCCCGGTCCGAAGTCCACTAAATACGGTTCGCCGTTCACGACAATTGCGAGCGATGGCCCAGATCTGTCGGGAAATGGGTTAGGTGTTCCAGTCCCGAGCATGACGAGTTGAGTAATGTCTGATCCGCGCCAGTCGTCTGCCAAACCTGTCGGCGCCTGAAGCGAAATAACGAGTGCGAAGAAAATCAGTAATGCGTGTTTAAACATAGCCTAAGGTCACTCCGGTGACGTCAAATATTCATTGTTTACCGTTTTTGAGACTGTCATCGCCATTTTCGCCATATTGCCAAATGTGTCTATGCCGTCATCAGCGAAACCTTTTCGCGTCCTGTGAATGTCGAAGTTGTCTGACAGAGACTCGCCAAAGAGACGCTCTATTTCATTGCGACCCATCATAAAGCCCAATAACCCACCCCAGGTTGCCGCCGGGTTGTCGGAGTCCCATCCGCACAAAGTAGCAATTTTGATCGTTTCTTTTAGGTCTCCACCCCCATAAAAAAGCGACACTAAGCTTGCTGCGAAGTTAATGCCCGAGGCAAAGCAACCATTGCAATAAAGGCCACGCTGGGTCACTGAGTACCCGTCGCGTTGCTGAACCTGATAACGCAGGTACAGCGCATCGCGCGTTTCCTCCCACGAAAACCCGGCGTCATAGCGCGCACGAATAAAGTCAAACATTAACGCCGGAGTCGAGCCCTCAGGGAGATGCTTCCTCGCCGCTTGCGCCAGGTCGAACAGGGCCTCAGTAGTCACCGACCCCCGTGGATGCTCGGCAGCGAGTGCGTGCAGCACAATATAAAACTCAGCGGCCAGCACGGCATCGCCGTCGCCCGCCGTCCGCACGGGCAAATAAGCAAGATCGAGCGCAACACCCGGACGCCCCGGTGCCAAAAGACCAAAGATTTCCGTGGTCAGTTGTGCGTCGATCATATCGCCGTGCGGATTGTTCGATGGTGCGCTGGTCTGAGGGGGCACAACTCCCTCAAGCATCAGCGCGTGAGCGGCTTGATTCGAAACCCACAAATAGTTCTGGTAGCCAGACTCGTCGACGCCAAAAGGCGTGGGGGTTTTCTCGTCATAAATATGCCGCAACCAGGCCTCTCTTATCTCATCTGGTGTCAGTTTCGCCTTGCCTAAACGGTGCATCGTCCAGAGGTACATGTACTCTATGTCAGTGTCGTCGTCCGCGCCCCATGTCTCGCCAGGGCGCCGTAAAACAAAATCAATGGTGTTCGAGATTTCACTGGGCTTATCGCTCCAAATGGCCGGCTCGTCTAAACCGGCCCAGTCTTGCCGGGTGTAGAATTCACCCTGACGACCCTGCCCTCCCACTTTGTCCATTTCAGTAATAAGTCCGGTCCAGTTGCCGATCGACTGGCCCAACCAAAAGCCCTGCCACTGATCAATGAGTACTGTTGGCCCCGACTCGACCTGGGCGGACGCAGGTGCGATCCAAAACACCGCCAGTGTCATTGAAACCAGTGCTTGTAACGCGCTATTACTAATGGTTTTGGCGATTGAACGCCTCGTCTGGACAGGCACCGAACCGAGTCGCTGGGGATCGTCAAATCCCCCGAGCGCAAGGGTGTGTTGCTTGCTTTGAGATGTGCAGCGCATGGTGCCTCTTTATCGGTCCTTCTTATCGGTTTTTCTTATCGGTTTTTCGCGCTTACAAGGGCGCAACGCGACAGCTTTTCTCCACGATAGGCAATGAGTGTATCTGAAGCCTTGGCGCTGTACCCTAGTGACGGTGCACATTGGGGTCAGCGCGCGCATGACAAATGCTTTAAAGCCGTTTTATCACCTGCGTAACGGGACCGCATCGGTCGTTATCGACTGCCGAAGTGGCCAGCCCGTGCTCTCGTATTTTGGCGACGCACTCGCGCAACTCACCCTCGCTCAGCTCACGCAACTGGATCGCCCGGAAGCACCAGCATCGCTGCCCGTCGAGCCCAGTATTTCGCTGACACCCACTGTCGGTGAAAGTTACCTTGGCCATTTGGGCCTTGAAGCCCAGCGTGGCCACTCGCACTGGCAACTCCGACCACGCGTAATCACAGCCGACCTGTCAGCGCGACAGCTGGTACTGCAGAGTGTTTGTGACCGAAGCCAAATCGAGGTCACCCACTGCGTCAGCCTTCACGCAGAGACACGCTCCCTGGAGCTCTCAGTCAGTGTTAGGAATCAATCTACGGACACGTCACTGTCGCTTGATACGTGCGCGCTGACACTGCCGGTACCCGATCATTTGACGACCTTTTTGGAACTCAGTGGTCGATGGGGCTATGAGTTTCAAAGCGCGCGACAAACACTCCCTAAGGCGGCTTACGTAAGAGAAAACTGGACAGGCCGTACCTCGCACCACATGCCCCCATCAATCACACTGATGGAAGCCCATACGGCCAGTCAAAGTGGCACCGCGCTTTCGCTTCACCTCGGATGGAGCGGTAATCATCAAATAAGAGTCGAGCAGCTGGCCGATGGCAGACGCGTGGTGCAACTGGGCGAATTACTCAGGCCCGGCGAAATACAATTGGCACCCGGTGCAGTCTATAAGAGCCCATCGGTATTCCTGTGTCACAGCAGTGAAGGCATGAACCCCCTCATTCAAACCGCCCACCAAATGATTCGCTCTCAATTCGGCGACGCCTGGCCCGCGTCCAGCCCCCCACGACCGGTCCAGCTCAATACGTGGGAAGCACTTTACTTCGATATCGACGAAACGTCGTTGATAGCGCTCATTGACGAGTCTGCTGCATTAGGCATCGAGCGCTTTGTTGTCGATGACGGGTGGTTTTTAGGGCGTCATGACGATAAACGGGCGCTGGGTGACTGGGAAGTCGATTCGCATAAACTACCCAATGGGCTATTCCCCATTGTGGCAGCGTGCCAAGCACACGGTATGGAGTGCGGACTCTGGATAGAGCCCGAAATGGTCAGCGCAAACAGTCTTCTGTTCAGCGAGCATCCCGATTGGATTCTCAACCACGAGGGAATCTTACCCAACGAAGCGCGGCATCAGTACGTCCTGGATTTAAGTCAAGAGGAGGTCACGCACTATCTCTTTGATAAAATACAAAAGCTCCTCTCGACGCACGATATTCGCTATCTAAAGTGGGATATGAACCGCGATATTCACCAGGCGGGAACGTCGCAAAAGCACCACGCGATCCATCAGCAGACGCAGGCGCTCTACGCCCTACTGGGTCGCATTCGTGCCGCATTTCCAAATGTCGCTATTGAAAGCTGTGCGTCGGGAGGGGGCCGTGTTGATCTTGGAATACTCACGCATGTTTCTCGGTTTTGGCCTTCGGACACCAACGATGCACTTGATCGCCTTCGCGTACAGCGTGGCTTCTTATCAACGTTTCCACCCGAATTAATGGGGTCGCATGTCGGGCCGAGTCCGTGTCATATCACAGGCCGCCAGCACACTATGGCATTTAGAGCCGGGGTTGCACTGTGGGGTCACATGGGCGTTGAAGTCGACGTAAGACAGTTAGGCACAGAAGACCGTGCGGTCTTAAAAGAAGCTATCGAACTCCACAAACGCCATAGAACATTGCTTCATAACGGTGAGTATTCCATTACCGAGCGCCCTACTTCAGAAATGGCTTGGAGCGTTGTCGACAAAGATCAATCACAGGCGCTGTGCGCACTCGCCATGCTAGAAACACCCTCGCACGCTTTCCCACCACGGTATCGATTGAACGGGCTTGACGCTACCCAGAACTACCGAGTCGCGCTCGTCTGGCCCGGCAGTCTCACCACGCAACAGAGCACACACCAGCGCCAACTCGCACAGACCGAGTTCTCAGGTGCCTGGCTGATGTCCGTCGGACTGTCAGTGCCCATCCTGTGGCCCGAGTCGTTACTCATTTACCACCTGCAGGCAAGCTAACGCAGTGTAATAGCAGGCTCAAATGTCGGCGAGGTGCCAAACACAAACTTGCTTACGACCAGCGCAGTTAAGACGCAGAAGACCACCGTAAAGAACATCATGTGGATATAGTGCAAGGGCGACCAGACGAACGAGAAAAAGCCGTAGAGAGCGACACCTAAAACAACCGCAGTGATGGCGGCCCCCGCGGCGACGCCCCTAAATAGAAGTCCGACAATGAAGGCAGAAAGAATGGGCATGCTCAGTAGCCCATAGAGCTCTTGCACCAAGTTAATAATACTGTCAGCCGTCGCATAAATAGGCACCATGGCGAGGCCTATGAGGACAAATGTCACTGTGATGATGAAATTCAATCGTCTCAGGTTCGCATTTTCATTAATGAACGGCTCGTGTATGTCACAGACCCAAAGGGTGGTGGATGAGTTCAATACACTGTTGACGCTCGTGAGTACCGCCGCCGCAATTGCGGCAGCAAAGGCGCCGGAAAGCCAAAGCGGGAGAACATCACCGACGATCGTGCCAAAGGCGGCGTCGCCAATATCCCCGTAAAGCTTGTACGAGACGATTCCCGGTATAACGACCATGGGTGGGACAATAAGCAGGCGGACAATAGCGGCCGCCAAAACCCCTTTTTGACCCTCTTCAACCGTGGGCGACGCCATAGCCCGCTGTGTAATTGTCTGGTTAGTACCCCAGTAAAAAATTTGAATGAAGATCATGCCCGTCAGTAGCGTGTGCCACGGGATTGGCGACGATGAGTCGCCCAGGAGGGTCAGCCGCTCGGCAGGAATTCCCGACAAATCAAAATCAATGGCGGCAAGCGACAGCACAACCACCACGACCCCAAGCGATAATAAAAGTACGCCACTGTAAGCATCCGACACGGCCACAGCCCGCAGCCCCCCCAATACGGCGTATGCCGACCCGACGACTGCGAAGGCAATGGCAATCCATATCAGCGGAATATCAACATTAAACATCGTTTGAATAAACAGCGATCCGCCGTAGAGCATCGCCGGAATAAAAATAAAGAGATTACCCAGTAAGAATAGAAGACCGATCAGTGCGCGAATACGTCGATCGTCGTAACGCCGCTCCAAAAGCTCTGTCGTCGTGGTGCAGTTGTATCGGTAATACACGGGAAGAATTACCTTGGCTAATATCACTAATCCCACCACCGCAGAGAGCTCCCACCAGGCAAGCAAGACCATCTGATTACCATTCATCCCCACCAACTGATCGGTACTTAAATTCGTCAGAGTGATCGAACCGGCAACCACGACCCAGCTCAGCCCTTTACCGGCGAGAAACACCTCTTCTCGCGCTGTCGCAGTACCCCCCTGAGCGATCCGGTCAGCACTGACACGGCGATACGTCAGATAACCAATCAGTATTGTGATCGCCGCAAATACGGCAAGTTGGAGTGTTTCTACAGGCATATCATGTCTACCACCCTATGAGCGCTGTGCGAGGTTAACATCGTCGACTAAAACCAGCTATTGAAGGCGACGCAGTCTGTATTTATGCTCGTGCCTCCTATTACGGGAACGACCTGTGACTCCTACCGACTTGATAACCGTTGCATTGACATGCGCCTTGTTCATGGGTGGTGTGGCGTGGTTTTCGTATCAAAAAGCACGCGCAACAACGTCTGACAGTGAAGGCTATTTCCTTGCAGGTCGTGGACTCAGCGCTCCGTTCATTGCGGGCTCGCTACTTCTGACCAACCTGTCGGCAGAACAACTCATTGGACTCAACGGCTCCGCTTACGGGTTTAATATGAGTGCAATGGGGTGGGAAGTCACCGCCGCTGTCGCGACAATTGCCATGGCATTTTTCTTTTTGCCTCGCTACTTGGCCGGCGGCTTTACAACACTGCCGCAGTTCCTTGCCGACCGGTATGACGATGACGTGAGACGACTCAGCGTCATTCTTTTTCTACTTGGGTACGGCCTCGTCACCATTCCGAGTGTTCTTTACGCCGGCTCTGTTGCCGTCCTCAAGCTGTTTGATATCCCAGAATTTTTAGGGCTCAGTTACGGCAGCTCTCTTGTGCTGACTGTCATTGTCATCGGTTCCGTGGGTGCACTTTACGCCGTCTTAGGTGGCCTTAAAGCCGTTGCAGTCTCGGACACCCTGAACGGGCTTGGACTGCTCATCGTGGGTATTGCAGTGCCACTTCTGGGTCTGCACCTGCTCGGAGGGGACATTGCGTCGGGTGTTCACATCGTCACCAGTACAGATGTCGACAAACTCAATGCCATCGGCGATCAAGACGATCCGACCCCGTTCGGGACCCTCTTCACAGGAATGGTATTTGCCAATTTATTTTATTGGTGCTCAAACCAGTACGTTATTCAGCGAACCCTCGCCGCTAAGAGCTTTGCCGAGGGTCAAAAAGGGGTCTTACTGTCGGGCTATTTTAAGGTGCTGGTGCCCTTTTTCATGATGGTCCCTGGGGTTATTGCCTACCACCTCTACGGCTCTGGACTGGATTCAATTGATCTCGCCTACCCCCAGCTGGTAAAGGATACGCTCCCTACATGGGCGCTGGGTTTCTTCCTGGCCGTGCTACTCGGAGCAGTTTTTAGTTCATTTAACTCACTGATTAACAGTTCAGCGACCATGCTCACGCTCGACGTTATCCAGCCGCTGGCTCGCCAGCCTATTGAAGACAGCCGGCTGGTCTCCATTGCGAAAATATCAAGTATCGGAATCGCCGCGGTATCGCTTGGGATTGCCCCACTCTTACAGTTTGCACCCGAAGGGCTCTGGCAAATCATTCGAATTTTTTCGGGGTTTTACAACATTCCCATTATTGCTGTTGTACTGGTGGGCATGCTCACCACCCGCGTTCCCGCGCTGGCCGTAAAGGTGGCCATTGGGTTTCACCTGATCGCCTATGCGCTGCTTCAATTTGTGTTTAAAGACGTGATCAATATTCACTTCCTGCACCTCTACGCCATTTTATTTGCCTCAGAAGTGGCTATTTTATTGCTGATCGGACACTTGAGACCCGCGCAGGTGCGCTCTACGACACGCTCAGCGCCGGTCGATATGACACCGTGGGTATTCGCGAAGGCCTGCTCATTTTCCCTGTTTTCCTGTGTTGTATTGCTTTACATGATATTTTCCCCACTCGGTCTAGCCGGTGGCAGCGGCGGGCTATTTGCAACGCTCACGGCACTTCTGGTTGTCATTAACATCCTTGTCTGGGTCCGCGCTCTTGCGGCAGACAAACTGCGTCTACAACGACAGGGCGTTCAATAATCATGCGTACCCACCTCGACAATATCGTGACCCAGTTGCGCATGAACATGAATTCCGATGCACCAAAGCTTGGCTATGCAGTCATCGGAACGGGAATGATGGGGAGAGAGCACATACGAGCGGTTCATCAGCTGAATCAAGCGCGGATCGTTGGTGTATTTGATACGAATACTCAAAGTGTGGAAACAGCGCTTAAGGCGTTTGCCGGCACTGAGCATGAACCACCCAAAGCCTACAAAACGATCGCCGAGATCAATCAAGACGACGAAGTAGACGCTGTACTAATATGTACCCCTAACTTCACGCACCGTGAGATTTTTGATGCTGTTAAAATTTCGGGAAAAGCCGTCCTTTTAGAAAAGCCAATGGCGACAACGCTTGAGGACGCCTTCTATTTAGCAACGGCGTCCTTGAGCTACCCAGCACCCATTCAACTGGGCATGCAATACCGTTACAAATCGCAGTATCAGTTAGCGCTAAACAGCCTGGCCAAGGGCGAGTTGGGTGACGTGAAAATGGTGAGCCTGAGTGAGTACCGCCCCCCGTTTTTACCTAAAGTAGACGAGTGGAATAAATTTTCCCGGTACTCCGGCGGCACTCTCGTGGAAAAATGCTGTCACTACTTTGATTTAATGAATCGAATCGCAAACGCTCAGCCGATTCGTGTTTACGCCTCCGGTGGCAAAGCGGTCAATTTCAAAGACTTCACCTTCGACGGTCAGACTGCGGATATTGACGATCACGCGCTCGTCATTGTGGATTATGAGAACGGCGTTAAAGGGCAATTTGCATTGAACATGTTTAGCGAAGAGCTCTACGAGACTTTGGTGGTCAGTGGTGACAAAGGCACCTTGCGGGCAGAAGAAGAGGCGAGCTTCAAGTCCCGACGTGGCTCAATGTCGAAAATAAAGGTCGAGGTCACAGGTCACGACGCCTACGAAGGAATGGACTGCACGTTTCCCAAAGATATTGAGCTGGGCGGCCACTACGGTTCAACCCTGTTTGAACACGATCGATTCAGTGCCCGCGTCAACGGTACGACGGGAGACGGCGCGTCTTGCACAGAGGGTCTGTGGGCAATTATTACCGCGTGGATGGCTCAAGAATCAATCAAGACGGGCTTGATGGTTGATGTGCGATCCACACTTGAACAACTGGGGATTAATCCCTACCAGCAGGAGCTGCTGCCCAACACAACGTATTAGCGAATAAGAAGGAACGATGACGACATCCTCTTTTACAGTAATGACTCCAACGGACCTACCCATCAGTGTGGGAACACCGCTTGACGGCCCATCCAAAACGGTCATCAGTGACCAGATCAACGCACACGGGTTTGTGGTCTTTCGAGACTACGGCATATCCACAGCGCAAGACTTCCACGGTTTTATTGAAACCTTTGACCTCCCCAATTTTACTTATACAGAATCGTTTTCGAACGCTGTGCGACACAACCGAACCAGTCGAGTCTTTACAGCTAACGAGGCACCTCCTGAGGTGGAAATTTTTCTGCATCATGAAATGGCCCAGACACTGATCTTTCCCGGACAGCTGTTTTTCTTCTGCGAAAAACCTGCGGAGAAGGGCGGGGCCACGCCGATTTGTCGATCAGACCTCGCATTACTTGCTCTAACGGCCATACGCCCCGAGTTTGTTGCCAAACTGCGCGCCCTGGGCGTTCGCTACCGCAACTCAATGCCCATCGACGCGGACGTCGCGTCGGGGCAAGGCAGAAGCTGGAAAGACACGCTCAACGTATCCAACACTAAGCAAGCGGAGACGCGGCTTACTGAGTTGGGGTATTCGTTTCGCTGGCTGAACGATGGTGGTCTCTCAGTACAAACACCCGCTCTGATGGCAGTCGATGAATTTGGACGTGGTAGAGACGTCTTTTTTAATCAGATCGTCGCCGCTGCAGCGAGCTGGGCAAATGCCGACGACGATCCAGAGCCGCGTTTGTGCTTTGGTGATCACAGTCGAATAGACACTGCCGATCTAGAGGCCGCTATTAATGTTTCATACGAGAATACGATCGATATTCAGTGGCAAAAGGGTGATATCGCCCTACTCGACAACCTCAAAGTAATGCACGGCAGACGCAGCTTCGAGGGGACCCGCTCGGTACTCGCCTCTTTATGCAGCCCTATAGCGCGTCCTGCGCTTCGACTGTAACGCGCGACAGACATGACTCAAGGTCGAGACAGTTTATAGGTTGCCATGGCCTCATAGTGCGGCCGCATCGCTTCGGCCAGTGCTAAATCCTGAGTACTCAGGTTACCGGGCGTGGCAGACGCTGCTGAAAAACCAGACGACGCATTGACTGATTCATACCAGTGCGCTGCCCAAACACCATCACTCGGCCGAGCACCTTGCTTCCAGTCCGTCATGCACCCGTCGACCCATTCGACACAGAGCGCCTCGCAAATCTCGCGCATCATTGCTTTGGGATTGGCAAGAATATCGGCACTGTCGACCACGGGCGGTCGCTGTCCGGTCAGTGCTGTAATTTCATCGAACAACTCTCGCTGTCGGATAATGCCGATGTCGTCAGGCGACACCGACGGCATTTTCTCGCGATAGGACGCAATAACGCGTTCGGGTGAACGAATTAAAAACACGTGCTTTATATCCTTGGTCCACAACAGATCACTACCGCGCGGCATGTGATGCGTCATGTGCTTCTCATACTGCAGGCCCGTCATCGCCGACGCGCTGAGACGCTTTGCTACAGCCTCTCGACTCGTCGATTGGCTGGCCAAAATTTGCTCACGCATAGGGTGGTCAGCGCCCGATTCTTTGAGATAACACGCGTAAAAAGGCTCATCGATCACCGAACAGTCGGGTCTAGACTCCCAGGCTCGCATCATGGCGGTCGATATATTTCGCGGTCCTGACCAGCCCGCAATTCGGACGGTCATATCAGACGCTCGCGTTCTGGGGCCGCCCACTCTCTGTTTCAACAAGCGCCCGATAAAGCACTTGTAAGCGGTCAACCATCGGCCCTCTTTGCGTGTGGGATAAGCTGCGCCCGTCGACCTCAAAAACAGGTGTCAGCCCTGCAAACGTTCCGGTCACGAACGCTTCATCGGCACCGTAGACTTGCATGAGTGAAAAGTTCTTTTCAAAAACAGGAATACCGTTGGCCTTACAGACGTTAATCACATTGCGTCGGGTAATCCCGTCGAGACAGTAATCGCCAGAGGAGGTCCAAACCTCACCCTCACGGACAATAAAAAAGTGTGTCGAGTTACAGGTCGCAACGTGCCCATGCGGGTCGAGCATCAGTGCTTCGTCGTAGCCCGCCTTCGCAGCTTGAATGCATCCAAAAATACAGTTGAGTTTTGAGTGGCTATTGATTCGGGGGTCCTGAACGTCGGCGTAACCCCTGCGCGTATAAACTGTGTAGAGCCGGAGCCCACGGTCATTGAGGCTGGGATCCGGCGCTTTATATTCTGGAATAATGACAATGGTAGGCCCGCTAATCGTGACCGCGGGATCCTGATAAGGCGTTGACTTAATGCCTCGCGTCACCATCAAGCGAATATGGACGTGGTCCCTCATGTTATTCGCAATAAGTGTTTGAAAAAGTCGGTCCGCCAACGCATCGCGAGAGATACCCATGTCGAGATCTAATGCTTTAGCGCCCTCCCACAGACGTTTTAAATGCTGACTCAAAAATGGAATCGTGCCTTGGTGCACGCGAAGCCCCTCCCAAATTCCATCGCCAAGGATAAACCCGCTGTCGAACACTGATACGGTCGCTTTTTCACGAGGAATGAGCTCACCATTAATATTAATCAGTATCGAACTATTGCGCTCGTCAGGGCTGTACGTGTGGGTGCTGTTGGCCATAAAAAATAACTCCGCTAACCGAAAAGTCAGTCTGCGCATTGCGCTTCGTTGGTGCAACCACGGGAAAAATAATAGATTTAATGAAGAACGCGTCTGCCCGATTGACCAGAGCTTGCACAAAACGACCCTTAAAAAATCTACAGGACAGATTCGAAAGCGAGATACGGCGCGGCTTTTGATTCATCGCGCTGAAAGTCCCTGTCGTCGAATTTGGCTCACCATCATCCGCCGGGCTGTGAGATAACAAACTCGGATTTCTCCCTATTTTAATTTTAAAACCGAGATCAGTAACAGGATTTAACTATGAATTCGATGACACGGGTCATGTCCCGCACATTGGTAGCCAGCCTACTCGTATTTCTCGCCGCATGTTCAGACAGCGGCGATGGTGTTCTTTACAGCGGCGATCTTCCCGCAGCGCCGGAAGCAAGCACGCCAGCCCCAGAACCTTCGGCCGGCAACATCGTTGAAGTTGCCACTGCCAGTGGCAGCTTCCCAACGCTGCTCGCAGCCGTCGAGGCCGCTGGACTTGCTGACGCGCTCTCTGACGAAAGTGCATCGCTGACAGTGTTCGCCCCAACGGAAGAAGCTTTCGCAGCGCTTCCAGAAGGCACACTGGACGCATTACTGGCAGACCCAGAGGCGCTGGCAGGTATTTTGACGTACCACGTACTGGGTAGCGAAGTCGGCGTCAGCGCGGCGCTTGACTTAGCACCGACCACGGTAGAGACGCTGAACGGTGTTGATGTCGCATTGACTAAGCGCGACGACGATTACCTCTACGTCAACCTGTCAAAGGTGGTGGACTACGATATTGAAGCCTCTAACGGCGTCATCCACGTGGTTGACTCGGTTTTGCTTCCGCCAGATCTCACGCCTTCCACTATGACTATTGCGGAAATTGCGTCGTCCAACGACGACTTTGAAACACTGGTTGCCGCCGCAACTGCTGCAAACTTGGTCGCAACTCTCAATGACCCCGACGCGTCGTTGACCGTATTTGCACCCACCGATGCGGCCTTTGAGGCACTCGGCGATGCGACGCTCAACTACCTGCTTAACAATCTTGACGTTCTGGAGAGCACGTTGCTCTACCACGTTGTCGCGGGTGCAGAGCTTTCATCTATTGACGCTATCGCCGCTGCAGGCAGTGCCGTCGGCATGGCCAACGGCGATGAGGCGACGATTTCTCTCGGTGATTCAGGACTCATGATTGAGTCGGCGAACATCGTAGTGACGGACATCGTTGCGTCGAACGGCATTATTCATGTTATCGACTCGGTACTTGAGGCACCGAGTGCAACAGGTGCACCACTTGCTGTAGCACTTGCTTCAGACGGTTCTTTCTCAACACTTTCAGGACTGCTTGAAGATGCAGGCTTGACTGAAACGCTTATGGATCCAAATGCAAACGTCACAATTTTTGCGCCAACTGATGATGCTTTTGCGCAGATGGAGAAAGCCGGCTTGTTCACCAAGTTTGCTGCGAAAGATGGCGAGTATGTTGCTGACTTTACGACAGGCTCTTTCGGTGACGCGATTGTCGATCCAGAGACCGAGACCTACACATTCCCAACGGGCGCTCAAGATTGGGCCGGCTTTGCAAATAACGCCGACATTTACCCATTAACGTTTGCAGAAGGCGGCACCATTACCTTCACAGCATCGGCAGCAGTTCCCACCAACGTCAGGTTCCGTTTTGAGTTCATGCCCTTCCCTGATGTGGATCCAGCATATGATACAGAAGCTGTTTTAATTGATAGCGCTGAGGCGACCGAGTACACCATTGAGATCCCGTCTCAAGGTGAAAACACGTTCTCTTCATTCCTGCTGTACTTGGGTGAGCGCGATCAGCCAGTGGTCGTGAGTAATGTCGTGGTCAGCAACAACACTACGCCTGAACCTGAACCCGATGCAGACCTTGTCAACTTGCTGACCTATCACGTCTACGGTGACACTGTGTATTCGGGCGATGCGATTGCACTTGATGGAAACTCGATAGAGATGCTGAACGGTGAATCAGTCGCGATCTCCGTACAAGATGACGCGCTTTACGTAAACGATGCTCGCGTCACCACTGCGGACATTGCAGCGGGCAATGGCGTCATTCATGCCATCAACAAGGTGCTGTCCCTTCCCGGTGATCCAAATGCCGTGGTCGCTGACTTTACGACGGGCGCTTTTGGTAACGCCGTAGTCGATGCTGAAACAGAGACCTACACCTTCCCATCAGGTGCTGAGGGCTGGGCCGGCTTTGCCAATAATGCCGACATCTACCCACTGTCGTTTACTGACGGCGGAACACTCACGTTCACGGCGTCGGCAGCAGTGCCGACAAACGTTCGCTTCCGATTCGAGTTCATGCCCTTCCCAGACGTGGATCCGGCCTATGACACGGCGAACGTGCTGATCGACAGTACTGAGCCCACTCAGTATACGATTGAGATCCCGTCACAAGGCGACAACACGTTCTCGTCGTTCCTGCTGTATCTGGTAGAACGCGACCAGTCTGTGATGGTCAGTAATGTAGTGGTCTCAAGCGGGGCTGCTGAGCCAGAGCCAGAACCACCAGCAAATGGTGTCACAGCCGACTTTACTGCCGGAGCCTTCGGTAACGCAGTTGTCGATGCCGAGACTGAGACCTACACTTTCCCGTCAGGTGCTGAGGGCTGGGCCGGCTTTGCCAATAATGCCGACATCTACCCACTGTCGTTTACTGACGGCGGAACACTCACGTTCACGGCGTCGGCAGCAGTGCCGACAAACGTTCGCTTCCGATTCG
>Ga0213863_10000040_pt1 | contig 92653 bp, 81 predicted proteins | sample PICome_8_FD_160128 | JGI IMG/M metagenome (GOLD analysis project Ga0213863, IMG submission 160128) | Coastal seawater microbial communities near Pivers Island, North Carolina, United States - PICO497 | ecosystem: Environmental > Aquatic > Marine > Coastal | place: USA: North Carolina...
CTCCAGCAATCAGGTATTGATTACCCTGATCTACCACAAGCCCCTAGACGAAGCCTGGGAAGTCGAGGCCCGGGCTCTACAGCAGGATTTAGGGGTGAGCATTATTGGCCGCAGCCGCAAGCAAAAAGTAGTGCTGGATACAGATTTTGTCACCGAGACCCTAACCATTGGCAACCGCAACTACAGCTACCAGCAAGTTGAATCTGGGTTTACTCAACCCAATGCTGGCATCAACACACAGATGCTAAGCTGGGCAAGTGAATCCTTAACTAACAGTGCCGGCGATCTGGTGGAACTCTACTGTGGCAATGGCAACTTTACCGCAGTATTAGCGCAGCACTTCAATCAGGTGCTGGCCACCGAAATCAGCAAAGTCTCTGTGGCTTCAGCCGTTCTTAATTTTGCTGCTAACAGTATCGATAATGTTGAAGTAGTGAGGATTTCCAGCGAGGAGTTTACCCAGGCGCTCAATAAAGAGCGGCCGTTTCGGCGACTATCCCATATTGATATGGACAGCTATGACTTCTCAACTATCTTTGTAGATCCGCCCAGATCAGGTCTGGACGCTGAGACTGAAAAATTAGTCTCACGCTTTGATTCAATTCTTTACATCTCTTGCAATCCGGCAACCCTAGCGGCTAATTTAGCCGAGATAACCAAGACACATGCTATTGAGTCTGTAGCACTGTTTGACCAGTTTCCCTGGACCACCCATCTAGAGTCGGGCGTATTACTCAGGCGTATTTAGCCATCTGCAAGCACTCAGGCTAACTCAGTTTAATCTCCACTAATTGCTTAGCGCCCATCGTTATAAAGTCACTATAGTTGGCTTCGATAGTTTCTCGCTCTAAGGTCAGCCGACGTTTTTCCGATTTCTCTAGCATTGTCCAATCATCCAAAATAGGTATATGAGACGTTGCCTGAGCCAACTGCTGAAAGACCGTAAACTGTTGTTTTTCCGCATCCGTGGCGAGCACCTGCTGAGACAGATAGGCGATTCTCATAGCGGCTTCTGTGTCAGTTAAGTCTTTTTGTAAAAGCGCACGGGCAATAATCTGTATAGATTGCCGCGCCTCGGTATTTTTCCCCTGCAACTGCTCAGCCAATGCTTCCTGTGCAGAATCAACTTGAATCTGCTGTCTCCGCAATCTAAGCGCTAAGTAAAGTGCATAGGCTGCTAGTACCAGTACCAAAAATGACCCGCCAATAAAGGCGACAGTTACAAAATCCATAGAGTTCTCTCTTTGTATAATCAGAATATGCCGCTAAGCACATTATACGGGGGAAACTGTCTTTCCGGCCTTGCATTGGCATCCAGCGGCGCCTGACTTGTTTGGCATGGCCAGATTACCTGAGCCTCGTCGGCGCTCGCGAGCGGATTGCTTTAGACCATTATTACAGCGCCAACCACTGCCCTCATATTCCAGCGCCTGTGCCGTATTTTCAGCTACCTGAGTGCCAAAAAATCGCTGCACAATATACAGCGACATATCAATACAAGACGTCAAGCCGCCGGCAGTGATTACTTTGCCCTGGTCGACAAACCGCAAGCCACGGTGCACATTGACTAAGGGAAATTTTGCTTGCAGTGAATCAAAAGACCGGTAATAGGTTGTCACTAACAAGCCATCAAGCAGGCCAGCTTCAGCAAGATTATAGACCCCGGTGCACACGGCGCTAACTATGGTGGTTTTGCCACTCACTGCGCGGATCCAATTGTTTATAGCGACACAGTTGGTATGAGCGGGTGAAAGAATAATATCCGGCTGTGGTGCATCTGCAACAGCAAAGTTGGGTAACACCTGCAGACCGCCACTCATGGCAATCAATGATTTTTCTGCCGCCACGGTGTAGAGATCAAAGGGGCAGCAGTTGTCTATATTGACGTCCTGGAAAACCTCCCAGGGCCCTGCTACATCAATAACCTGTGCTCCCTTGCCCAGGGTAAATGCCACATTTATCTTGCGCTTCTTGCCTTTATCCATCGCCGTTCTCCTTGAATGAATTGCCCCTAAACATAAGGGTGGCGCTATTGTTTCTGCGCCTTTCAACAATCAATTAAAACTGCGATAAGGCTGACCCAAACAGCCTTGATACTTAAATGATTTAATGAGTTAGATTATATTGGCACTGCTATTTGTCGGCCTGGTTAACCAAAGACTCTCCAGCCAGCAAATTCTCCGGCAGACTCTTTTTTGTTTTAGCTCCAAGCTTTTTTAACTCTTCAGTGCGCTTGACTAAATTGCCCCTCCCTGCGGACAGTCGCTTGTGGGCGGTGTCCCAAGCGTCTTTACTTTTGTCCAGATGACGGCCCACATCGTCAAGCGCCTCAATATAGAGTACAAACTGATCGTATAGAGATCCCGCCTTGTCAGCAATCCGCTGAGCATTACGATTTTGATCTGCGTAACGCCACAAATTCTTGATAGTTCTCAACGTTACCATCAGCGTGCTGGGGCTAACCAAAATGATGCCACGATCATAGGCGTCGCGCATCATCTCGGGATCCTGATCTAGAGCTAGCATAAAGGCCGATTCAACCGGCACAAAGATCAACACAAAATCCAGGCTGTTAACTCCTTCAAGGTTCTCGTAGTCTTTGCCACTCAGGCCTTTGATATGGGCTTTAAATGAAGCCAAATGCTGGGCCAGATACCGCTGTTTTTCATCCTCGGTATCAGCATGGAAATAGCGCTCGTAGTCCAGAAGGCTAACCTTGGCATCGATAACAATGTCGCGCCCTTCGGGAAGATGAACAATCACATCGGGGTTGCGACGTTTACCTATCTCATCCTTTAAGGCCACCTGAGTATCGTACTCTCGACCGTTCGTGAGACCAGAATCTTCCAGCAGTTTTTCCAACACAAACTCACCCCAGTTACCCTGAGCCTTGTTATCCCCTCGCAGAGCGTTAGCCAAACTGACCGCGTCGGCAGAAATTTGTAACGTCTGTTTCTGTAGTTCACTAATCTGGCCCACCAGTTTATTGCGGTCGGCATTTTCTTTGTCGTAGACGGTTTCTACCTGCTTGCGAAAATCACCAATGTCCCGGCGCAATGGACTGAGAGAGACTTCAATCGCCTCTTTGCTCTGGGCAGAGAATTTAGCCTGCTTGTCCTCGAAAATACGATTGGCTAGATTCTCGAATTCCTGGCCCAGTGTAACCTTAGCCTCTTGCAGCAATTTGAGCTGGGCCTCATATTGAGATTGCTGGCTGGCCAGCTGCTGTTCAAGCACCGCATTAGCGGCAGTAAGTTGCACTGTCTCTGGTGACTGACGATTACGACTCAATAGTTGGCTTATACCAAAACCAAGCACCAAGCCCAAAACCAAGCCTGCGCCAGTCCAAAAAAGTAAACCAATGTCGATAGATGTTTGCATAGTTATTATTGTATCAGCCTACTGTCAATTGCACTGCTGTTTTGACATCATAGGGAAATGTTTTAGTGATAACAAAAGAGCAAGTACACGGATGCTGCCTCCACTGATTGATATAGCCCCCTTTCGCTCCGCCATCGAGGCGGGCCGGCTGATTCTGACGCCCAATCACAGACTGGCTGCTAAAATAAGTTCAGCCTGGGCCGATATGCACAGGTCCCGCAACTCTGTCTGGCCTGCCCCTAGGATCATGTCTATTGATCACTGGCTAAAATTCGGCTGGGACGAACTCCAAGATCAGAACCACCCCTTGGTGGAGGGCCTATCTGTTGTGGGCCAACAACAGAGCAGTTATTACTGGGATCGAGCCATCGCTGAGCAGAATCCAGACTACGGCAGCAAATACAGCAAACTGGCAGCGGATAGCCTCAAAACGCTACAAAACTGGTGTATCGACCTAGATCAGGTGCCAAGTGATAACCCGGGCACCGAGATATTCCTGCAATGGGCTAGGTCTTATCTAGCACTACTCCAGAGCAACAATCTGGTCACTACCTCTGGTTGCTGGCAACTGGTGGCCGACGGCTTTGCCGAGGATGCCATTAATTCTGAGCATGAGATTGCCCTGTACGGCTTCCAATCCCTGCCCCCAGTCCAGCGACAGGCAATAACTAACGCCTGTCAGTCAATAATTGAGATCAGTCCGGCCAGCAAAAACACCGCCAGTTTCAAACTATGCTGTCCAGACCAAGATGCCGAGCTTTTTACTGCCACCAATTGGGCAGCTCAGCAACTGGCTAAAAATCCGCACCAACGAATTGGTCTGGTTATTCCTGATTTAAATAATAACCTGGGCAAAGTGGCTCGCGTGCTGGCCGAGTCATTAGCGGCTCATAATACCCAGGTATCAGTCAATATCTCTGCTGGCACCCCTTTGCTTGAGACTGGCCTTATCGCGGCAGCAGCAGAACTACTGGGTCTGTTTGACTATCAGCGGCCACTGCAATATTGGATTCAGCTTTTATACAGTCCCTACAATTTATTTTCTCAGCTTCCAGTGCAATTCAAGGTAGATTCTGAGCTAGCGTTGCGTGACGAAGGCCGCTATGAGTTGACGCTGGGACAGTTTCTCAGTGCCCTAAGCGGCTGTATCAGCCATTCTAGTCAGGCCGATACTATCGCTCATATGCTGCAGCCCCTCTATGAACTGAGGGAAACCCAGCGCCAAGACAAAAAACTACGACATAATTTCTCTGCCTGGCGTATTTTCTTTAACCAGTTTTTAGAGCGTATGGGCTGGCCCGGCAAACGCAGCCTAGACAGTATTGAATACCAACAGCGAGAGCATTGGCAGCGCTTGTTAGAGCAGTACTGTAGTCTGGATAACCTCAATATCGAGGTAGGACTGATTACCGCTCGGCAACACCTATTACAGATTGCTCAGGATGCTGTATTCCATCCACAAACTGGTGATGCACCGCTGCAGATTCTGGGTTTACTTGAAGGCGCGGGGCTGCACTTTGAGCAACTTTGGATTTTGGGCATGCACAGTCAAAATCTGCCAGCCTTGGTCAGTATCAACCCGTTGCTGCCCGCTGATTTTCAGCGAGATTGCCAAATGCCCCGCAGCCTGCCTGAGAACGAACACAAAATAGCTGTGGATTTATTGCAGGCATATAGGCGCGATTCCCATCGCATGATTGTCAGCTATCCACAGATGCTGGGCGAAGAACAGCTTGCGCCCAGCACATTGATTCGTGACTTCAACACCATCACCACTGCAGATCTAATCAGCCAAAGCACTAAATATCCGCCATGGCTAGAGCAGCCCAGTCAGACAGAATTGGTACTCAGTACCGGCCCTGCTTATGATCCTCAGGCTGAAAAAATTCGCGGTGGCAGCACATTACTTAAAAATCAGTCACTCTGCCCTTTCAACGCCTTTGCCATTCATCGTCTATGGGCCGAGTCATTAAAAGAGCCCTCCTCCGGCCTATCCGCCATGGACCGGGGAACCCTCTTGCACGATGTTATGTATCAAGTCTGGGGGCTATGGGGGAGTTCTATCCATCTGCACTCATTATCCGATCAGCAAATAGCAACGGATTTGGCCGACTCTATTGATAAAACGCTGACGGCAATGGCACCAAAGCATCCGATTTTGCTGGGGCAGCGCTATCGGCAATTAGAGCAGTTACGTTTGCAAAAATTACTTGGCCAATGGATAGAATTTGAAAAGCAGCGCCCGGTTTTTGAAGTCACAGCGCGAGAATATCCTAGCAGTGTTAGTTTTGGCGACCTACAGATTTCAGTACGCCTTGACCGAGTTGACCAAATTGGGAACAAGCAGCTGGTTATCGACTACAAAACTGGCGAGGTCAGTGCTAACCATTGGACTGGTGAACGCCCCAAAGATCCCCAATTACCACTGTATATATTGGCCAGTGAAGCCAATGCCAATGGCTGTGCCTTCGCTCAAATTAAAGGTGGTGCAATACAGTTTGTCGGCATGGCCGACAGTGAAATTATCAACAATCAAAAGCCTGCTGAAAATTGGCTCGAACAGCTAGAGCAATGGCAACAGGCGCTTCGTGCACTGGCTAATGAATTTACCACTGGTCATGCCGCCGCTGAAGTGTTTGATAGCAGCGGCATCAATTATCAGGCCCACTTACTCCCGATTAATCGCTTGCCTGAGGAGCAAGAGATTAATGCCTATATACGGGGCCAACTATGAATTCCGTTAACAGTTTGAGCCAAGACAACAGCACCAGCTCCGACAGCAGAGAGCGCAAGCTGGCACTGGATCCACAAAAGAGCTTTATCGTTTCTGCTCCAGCAGGTTCCGGAAAAACCGGCCTTATCACCCAGCGTGTTTTGCGCCTGCTGTGCACTGTTGACAACCCCGAAGAGATACTCTGTATTACTTTCACGCGCAAAGCTGCAGGCGAAATGACCGATCGTATCAATGGTGCGTTGCAGGAGGCGGCGCTGAACCCGCGGCCAGATAACAGTTACCAAGCTCAGACTTGGGATCTAGCCACAGCAGCACTCGAGCGAAGTGCTGAGTTGGGCTGGAATTTGGTAGAGATGCCCGGCCGTTTGCGCATCCAGACCATCGATGGCTTTTGTCGCTACATCGCCAGCCAGTTTGCGCTGGAAACCAGTATTGGATTACTTCCAGAACCCAGTGAAAACCCTCAGGTTCATTATCGGGCCGCGGCTCGAGCCCTGCTGGACTGCATCGAAGAAGATACGCTCACTGCTCAGCATTTGGCGGTACTGTTGGCCCATACGGGCAATGACCTAGACCGCTGTGAAACCCTGATGTCAGAACTTCTTGGCAATCGTGAAGAATGGTTACCACTGATTTATGCTGCCGCCGACAACCAGGAATATTTTCAGCAGGTAATTGACCAAATAATTGGTGAGAACCTACTAGATCTTGAAGAGGCGTTATTGCCAATCGCTGGGGAGCTTGTCGAACTTGTCGATTTTGCCGCCCGCCATGTGTCAAAGAACGAAAACCCCAAGTTTGCACGACTTGTCGGAATAACAGAACTGCCCGATAACAGCCTCTCAGGTATCGCTCAGTGGAAGGTGCTGCTGCGGATTTTGGTGACTAAAGAAAATGACCTGCGCAAAACCATCAGAGCACCAGAGGGTTTCCCCAAGGACGATAAGCCCACTAAGGATCGAATGCTGGCACTATTAGCCTGGTGCAGGGACCATCCCGCTATAGAAGAGTTAATTGCTAATACAATGAACCTGCCCGACAGCGCTATAAGTGAGTCGCAGCAAGCAATACTGAATGCATTGGGCTATCTACTGCCCCTGTTAGCGGCTCAGCTCACGACGGTATTTCAGCAACAAGAACAATGTGACTATCCTGCCATTACACTGGCGGCCCTTGAAGCCCTAGAGCCCTCCTCTGATGATCAGGTGGTGTCCGATATTACTCTGCGCCTAGATTATCAACTGCGGCATATTTTAGTGGATGAGTTTCAGGACACCTCAGGCTCCCAAATTAACTTGCTCAGCCACCTGATCGCCGGGTGGGAGCAGAATGATGGCCGCAGCCTATTTTTGGTCGGTGATGCGATGCAGTCTCTTTACCGGTTTCGCAATGCCAATGTCGGACTGTTTCTCAATGCCCAGCATCACCCGATCGGGCCGGTACAGTGCCAGCCTTTAAGCCTGACCACTAATTTCCGCTCGCAAAAAGGCGTCATCGACTGGGTTAATGAGACATTTGACAATGCATTTCCCGCTCATGGAGATCCCAGCCGCGGCGCTATACCGTACTCTGCCTCTGTATCTGATAAACCTCAGAGCCCAGGAGACGCGGTTAGGTTTTATGGCATAAGCGCTGAGCATAAAAATGATTACCGCAGGGAAGAAGCTCGCACAATCGCCAGAATATGTTCCCAGATACAACAGCGAGATCCCAGTGATTCAGTGGCCATTTTAGTTCGCGGACGCGGCCACCTGCGGTCGATTATTCCCGCACTTCGAGAAGCCAACCTTCAGTGGCAGGCAATTGACATCAACCCTCTGGCCAATCGCATGCCCGTGGTGGACATGCTATCTCTAACCAGAGCTCTGATATCTCCCGCGGATCGAATCGCCTGGCTTGCGGTATTGCGTGCACCATTTTGTGGATTAGGGCTTGACGACTTATTGCGGCTCACCAACAGTGCTGATCGCAGTGGTAAAAAGCCATTGTCCCTGTTAGCGCAGCTCCAGCAACTGGACGATAGGCATTATTTCTCCAAAACCGGACAGCAGACTCTAGACCGCATTACACCGATTATATTGCAGGCCTGGCAGAACCGTGGTCGCGACACCATACGCAATACAGTGGAGCGTCTATGGCTTGAACTGGGCGGGCCAGCGACCCTGCACAGTCCAACAGATATTGCCGATGTGCGGCGCTATTTAGATTTACTGGAAGCCTGGCAGAGTGCCGGTGGTATTGAAGACTGGAGCGGCTTTCAGCTGGCGGTAGAAAAACTCTACGCCGCGGCTTCCGCCGACAGTGCTGCCACTGATGGTAGCCCAACGGACAATTCACCACAGCCAATCCAGATAATGACTATTCACAAATCCAAAGGGTTGGAATTTGATCATGTATTGTTACCAGGCTTGGCCGAACCACCGCGGTCCCCGGGCAAAGCACTGTTGCGCTGGCAAGAACAGCTGGATCAGAGCGGAAACTCCTCGCTAATTATGGCCCCGCTGGGCGCCTATGACGAAGAAGATGATACGGTTTACCGCTATCTCAAACACGAGGACGGCGTTAAATCGCGACTGGAAAACACTCGCGTACTGTACGTAGGTGCTACCAGAGCCATTGAGCATCTATATTTGTTTGGCAAACTAAGTGCCACAAAAAAGGGCTGGAAGCTGCCCTCAAAATCAACCTTGCTGGGCTCCATTTGGAAGACCATCAGCGCTGGCATCGAGAATGGACAATATGGCGTGACAGAGGCTGAGGCTCAGGAGACAGAGACTAACACCAGATTACAGCACTTTCGCCGACTGAGAGCAGACTTTAAGCCCGAATCGCTGCCCAATCTTGTGCTGAGTACCGGCGTTGAATACAACAGGGCTGCGATTCAAGAAGGCTCTGTAATAGGAGAGCGTGATCTTCCGGACTCTGTGCTACCAGATAAAGACCAATCCATCCGCGCCCGTCACTTGGGCACAGTGTTGCACCGAACCTTAAAACAACTGGCAATTGAAGGCATTGATAACTGGCCATTGGCCCGCCGGCAGCGTTTAGCTATTGCCTGGGCCGCTCAACTCAAGGAATTGGGCATACTGGCAACAGAACCTGAAATCAACGGCCTGAGCCAATCAGTAGAAACCATGCTTGCCGACCAACGAGGCAAGTGGATTTTAGACAGGCATTCTCATGCCTATTGCGAACAGTCCTTGAGCTACTCATCCAATGGCAGAGACGGCACCTCCATCATTGACAGAACGTTTGTCGACAACGGGGTTAGATGGATTGTTGATTACAAATATGCCAGCCCGATCACTAATGAAGCGCAGCTCGATTTTATAGCCCGCCAAACCCAAGCTTACAGTGCCCAGTTGCGCCATTACGCAAACCTGTATCGGCAGCTTGAGAGCAACCCGGTGCGCTGTGCCCTGTATTTCCCCAAAATCCCTATGTTTATTGAGATTGAAGCAGATTAATCGCCAAAAATTGTTTTTTTTAAGTACAATGTGCGCCTGAACCAAACATCAGGTTAGGAACAACCACATGGACCGCCCAGCTGTAGACAATATCAATATTGAGCAACCAGAGATTCTGGTTACACCGGCAGAACTCAAACGCAAAATACCGCTTTCAAATACCGCTCGAGAAACGATCTTTGAAGGTCGCAAAGCCATCGAAAATATCCTCGAACGCAAAGACCATCGTGTCATTGTGGTGGTTGGCCCCTGTTCAATTCACGATCTTGAAGCCGCCAATGAGTATGCAGTGAAACTCAAGAAATTGGCTGACAAAGTGAGTGATACATTACTGGTTGTTATGCGCGTCTATTTTGAAAAGCCACGCACCACCGTTGGCTGGAAGGGCCTGATCAATGACCCTTACATGAATGACTCGTTCAAAATTACCGACGGCCTGCACATTGGCCGCAAATTGTTGCATGATGTGTTGGAGATAGGCCTGCCCACTGCAACCGAGGCTTTGGATCCAATTTCTCCACAATACATGCAAGATCTAATCGCTTGGTCTGCCATTGGTGCACGCACCACAGAGTCTCAGACTCACCGGGAAATGGCTTCGGGTCTCTCGTCGTCTGTGGGCTTTAAAAACGGTACCGACGGTAGCCTAACTGTAGCGATCAATGCACTGCAGTCTGTGGCCAGCCCCCATCGATTTTTGGGTATCAACTCTGATGGCCGGGTGTCAATTATCACCACCAAAGGCAACCCTTACGCCCATGTTGTTCTGCGTGGCGGCAACGGTAAACCTAACTATGACTCCGTGAGTGTTTCAATCTGCGAGCAGGAACTGCAAGCAGCTGGAATAGCGGCCAATATAATGGTCGACTGCAGTCATGCCAACTCCAACAAGGACCACAATCTACAGCCCCTAGTGCTGGACAATGTGGCCAACCAGATATTGGAGGGCAACAAGTCAATTATTGGCGTGATGATTGAGAGCCACCTCAAAGGTGGCAACCAAAAGCTATCCAGCAATCCTGATGAGATGGAGTATGGCATCTCTGTCACTGATGCCTGTATCGATTGGGAGACCACGGAGAAGTCCCTTGTCGGTATGGCAGATAAATTGCGGGATACTCTTAAGGCGCGCTAACGCCCTGCAGCAATTGATGAACAGCCGGGAAAACATCCTCTCAAAGGGCTTTTCCTTGGCTGGTCCTGAGTAATTAGGCTTCTCAATCCCTTAACTTTGATCGCTGTAAAGCTCTTGTATGTCGATCCTCAAGGCCTCCGCGAGCAAAGCCACCTCTGCATCTGTCACTCTTCTTATTCGAGACTCAATCTTAGCCAATGTACCTCGACTGATGTCCCATTTTAAAACGTTACAACGAGCAGCCAGAGCCTCTTGAGTTAATCCTTTTGAGACTCTGATAAGCTTTATTTTAGGGCCTACAACATTCATCCATTTGCTCCTTCCTAGGAGCCTGATTTTGACAAAAAACATTAAAGCTATTGCTCTGAAAACAGAACCTTACAGAAACAATATTAACTTTTTTCACCACAAAAAACTAAACACTCAAAGCCGACTAACTTATTAACTTGCTGCAACTTGAGAACTTGATTCCGCACAAAAATAATGCAAGGATTGTTCTGCAATAGGATCAAAATATTATGGATAATTTAAACTTTCTCAAGTCACACACTTCACAAATTTCTCAAGATCTCGAACAGCTCAACGCTGAGTTTGTAGCATTTAATAAGGACTGTACTTTTTTAAGTGACTCTTTTGGTGCCATGCTAGCTAATGAGTACCACAGTAACGACAGTACAACCAAGGGACTACAGAGCTTCTCGGAATGGGTCAAGCAGAGGGCCGAAAATTTTACTCAGGATTTGACTAAGATCAATAAAAAATATAACACCGAATAAGCTGGGCCTATTTGACTGCATCAGTAGCTGATGGCAAAAATAACTGCTATGCGGGTCGCTCTGAGATCGATAAACAGGTATCTTTAGTCCAGCCTTAACTGCCGAGACCTGTTGACCAATGCCCAGAGTACTTCTTTTAGCCGCAATAGTTATTTCCGTTTGGTACTGGTGGACAGTCGTCCGCGGGATGCCCGCGGATAAACGGCGACCATTTCTTTGGCGCAGCGCATTCTGGGGCATATTTGGCCTGTCAGTAATTCTGGTGGCAACCGGCCGCATGCACTGGCTTGGTGCCGGTCTAGCCGCTCTTATCCCGCTTGCCAAAGGAGCCATTGCTCTCAGTTTTAGAGCATTACCTTTTTTGCAGATTTTGAGTCGGTTCAAAACCAGTCCATCTCAGTTCCGCACCAAGTCTCTGCTCATGGAGATCAATTTTGCCAATCGAGCAATGGATGGGGAAGTACTTGACGGTGAATTTGCCGGTAAAAGGCTATCCGAGTTGTCGGATGAGCAACTAAGGCAGCTTTCAGAGTCTCTTCGGAGCACTGATCGTGAATCCTTTGTCTTACTGCAGGCCTATCTGATGCGCAACGGTCAGTCTGGCCAGACAGAAAACTTCGCTAGCAATGATATGTCGGATTTAACCATCGACGAGGCCTACAAAATTTTGGGGCTTGAACCCGAGTCTCCAAAGGCAGATGTTCTTAAAGCCCACAAGCGTCTAATTCAAAAATTACACCCAGATCGCGGAGGCAGTGACTATTTGGCGGCTAAGATTAACGCAGCAAAGGATAAGCTGGTTTAAGCTCCAGGGATAGATAATAGCCATGGAAACCGGCAATCGCTGGGCACATTTAAAATATCAAATCGCCGGAAACTGAATTAGTTCAGGTAAAAGTGTTAACTCGTTCGCGTTTCCCTATTGCACTGGTTGCAGGCTGTCTCCTGAAGCATAAAATTCCCCCTATCGAAAATAGTTGTGTTGGCTGGATGCTGACAGGGAGAATTACCGATGAAGAACATCACCGACATGCTTTCTAATTTTTTCAGCGCCATCGCTGTAATAATGCTATTAGCCACCACCGCCTATGCCGGGACCGTTGTAATCACCTACGATAATGCAGGAACCTCTTCGGATAACGCAGGGCTTCACGAGCTAACCATTGACGGGCAAGTACATTTGCCATGACCGCCAAATCCAAGCCGCCAAAATCAGGTAAAACCTGGACTGCCACTGTAAACTCCTACGATGCCATTCAAGCCGGGGCTGGCAAATTTAACAACAATGCCGGAGATGAAGTGAAATACAACCGCACGGGCTGGCTGTTTAATTATATGAACTTCTCTGAGTCGCCAAGCAGTTCAAGTCAGCAATTAAATGCCGCCATAAGCCAAGCGGTATGGAAGATTATGGGCAAGAAAGGCAAGCTGAGCTCTCTGGCAACACGTATTTACGACTACACCACTAGGGGCTACTCAGGTATCGACAATTACAACTGGAGCAACAGCATGACCGTCTATACATCGCTGAACTCAAAAATAGAATTCTTTGCCCCTCTAGCTCCTATAGCCACGCCGATTCCTAGCGCCATTTTCTTATTTGGCTCGGTTTTCCTCGGATTATTAGGCATAGTCAGGCGGTCTAATAGAAGTTCAGAGGACGCTCCAGCCCCAGCCTAACCCTAAAACTAAGTACAAGACCAACAGAAAAAGGTTCTTCAGGGCCTTTTTTTGTGCCCGCTGACTAATCCTTGGCACTGATAAGCAGGTGAATATAGCGCCCCAGCCACTTATAGGGCTCCAACAATGAGTACTTCAACTCCATAGCAATCACCGACTGATCCACTGCATGCCCGCCTCGTTGCTCGCTGACATAGTCATGGAACACACGAATACCAGAACTCTGGCTTATACTCAGGCCAGCGTTCGCTACCCATTGCGAAACCTCCCCAGGGTCAAGTGGCTTCCCCGGTGTGAGGCTGCCGGGATGGGCGATAAACTTATTATCCAACATCTTGAAGTTGCCGCGGATTAGATTCCGATACACCAACGAATGCTGGTTATAGTAAGTGAGGGACAGCTTGCCATCTGGCTTAAGAAATGGTTTTAGCCCATCAACAAGCTTGTGGGGTTCTGCCAACCATTCCGCGACCGCATGGCACAGCACCAAATCAAAACCCTGCTCATCCGCCAGATGGCTCTGAAGCTCCTGATAAGGGCACTGGAGCCATTGAATTCTGCTCTGCAACCCCTGAGCTTCCGCTTGTTGCTGGGTTTGGCTCAGCATATTCTGAGACAGATCGCTGTAGATCAAGCTATGTCCCAAGCCAGCCAGCCGCAGCGTGAATTGCCCCAACCCACCGCCAACATCCAGAATCCGCAATGGTGTTTGACCTTCAATCGCCGGCACTACCGCCAGCAGATCCCGCCAAATCACTGCAAGACGAATATCCCCTTTTAACCCACCATAGATTTTGCGAGCAAATTTATCGGCAAGATCATCAAAATTTCTGTCTTTATCTATTGTCATAGGGCCTAGAGAATAAGGAGTCTGATATCAGCGTTTTGACTGTTGGATCAGAGAATTATTTTGCTATTAGAACAAAAACAACCCTCTGCGCATATAGCCGCCTCACTCATTGACCACTACAATGGGTGAATTATTTTATAAGGCGTTTTCCATGGCAACCGACTCCCCCACCATCGCACTGACCAAACAGCTTATAGCCCGACAATCGGTCACACCAGAGGATGATGGTTGCCAGCAACTTATGGTCGACCGCCTAAAAAATATCGGCTTTAAGGTCGAGCATTTGCGCTTTGATAATGTAGATAACTTCTGGGCAATACGCGGGGTTCAAGGGCCAATTTTGTGTTTTGCCGGCCACACTGATGTTGTTCCAACAGGGCCAGAACAGAATTGGCGTTTTCCTCCCTTTGAGCCCACCGAGATAGATGGTCAGCTCTATGGCCGCGGTACTGCCGACATGAAAGGCTCCCTCGCTGCTATGGTTGTAGCGGTAGAGCAGTTTGTAGCTCAGCACCCAGACCACAGTGGGCGTATTGCTTTTTTAATCACCAGTGATGAGGAAGGCGTTGCCACCAATGGTACGGTCAAAGTCGTGGAATGGTTACAAGAGCAAAATATCATCCCGGACTACTGTCTTGTAGGTGAGCCCTCGAGCACCAAAGTCTGTGGTGATGTCATTAAAAATGGTCGTCGTGGCTCACTGGGCTGTACCATGACTGTGTTGGGTAGACAGGGCCATGTCGCCTACCCACATTTGGCCGATAATCCAATTCATGGAGCCGTGCCAGCACTGACGGAACTTAGCACCGAGGTCTGGGATCAGGGCAACAAATTTTTCCCGGCTACTAGCTTCCAGATATCTAATATTAATGGCGGTACCGGCGCGACCAATGTGATTCCCGGTGAACTAGAGATTATTTTTAATTTCCGTTTTTCCACCGAGGTGACCGATCAGCAACTGATTGAGCGCACCGAAACCATACTCAACAAGCATCGCCTCAACTACAAATTGAACTGGAATCTCAGTGGCCAGCCCTTTTTGACGCCGGAAGGAGAGCTGGTAGATGCCGCACTGGGCGCTATCAAACAGGTTACCAGGCTCGACAGCGAGCTATCCACGGCTGGGGGCACCTCTGATGGCCGCTTTATCGCACCTATGGGCACCCAAGTAGTTGAGCTAGGCCCAATAAATGCGACCATTCACCAGGTAGATGAGAACATCAGTATTGCCGACTTAGATACTCTGACCGATATCTATCAAGCGATGCTGGAAAAACTATTTATCTAGGCTCTGGCATGAATCCCTACAGCCTGTTTCTGTATATCTCAACCGTGGTTATCTGGGGCTCTACCTGGATTGCCATTACCTATCAGCTGGGCAATGTAGACCCAATTGCCTCGGTTATTTACCGCATGGCCTTGGCCTCATTATTGCTGTTCACACTGTGTCTATGGCGAAAGATACCTTTGCGCCTGAATGCCAAAAATCATCAGTTTATCGCTCTCCAAGGGATCTGCCTTTTCGGTATAAACTATTGGTCAATCTATATCTCAGAGCTGTATCTACCGAGCGGTATTATTGCGGTGATATTTTCTCTGATCGTGTTCTTTAATATTCTTAATGGCCGCATATTTCTGGGCAGGCCTATTACCATCAACTCTGTGGTTGGCGGCTTTATAGGACTCTCCGGGATCTTTATGCTGTTCTATCCGGAACTGATGAAATTCTCATCCACAGGAGATGCGCTCAAAGGCTTTGCCTTTGCCTTTATCGCCGTATTTGTTGCATCACTGGGCAACATCGCTGCCACTAGAAATGGCCTGCTCGGGACATCGGTATGGAGCATCAATGCTTGGGGAACTCTCTATGGCACTATCGCCCTACTGGCCATTGCTCTGGCTACAGAGACTACTTTTACGTTTGATACCAGCTTTGAATATGTCAGCTCGCTGTTGTACCTCTCGATATTTGGGACGATTCTGGCATTTGGAGCCTACCTTAAATTGCTGGTTATTCTGGGCCCGGAAAAGGCTGGCTTTACTGGACTGCTAATCCCTTTTGTGGCTATTCTAATATCGACTATATTTGAGGACTACCAATGGACCCTGATGGCCGCCCTGGGTTTTGTGATGGTGGCCGCTGGTAACTATCTGGTGATGGGCAGACGCAAATCAGCCGGGTAATTTTTGATGGGCGAAGATATCGAAGCGCGTTGATTTACCCTCAAGAGAATAGCTTGGTTTGCGATCGGCCAAATAGCTGGCGCTAGCTGGGCGTTTGATAACCAGCCGGTAGCGGGCGCAACTTAAAGCCAGATCTAATAGCTCTGATGCATCCGGGTCTGCGCCCACAATGCGGTGAAAAGCCTGCATCTCTTTTTTAACTGCAGCACTTTTCTTGCGTTCGGGGAACATGGGGTCCATGTAGACAATATCCCCATAGCTGCCTTCTTTCAGATTGCTCAAATAACTTGCAGCATCAGTATTGATCAGTGTCATGCGCGCCACAATATCTGCCAGTTCAGAATCGTCCTGGCCCGCAAGTCTGGCTCGCTCAAGCCCATCTCTGAGGAGACTAAATACAATTGGATTGCGCTCCAGTAATCGCACGTCGCAACCGAGCCCCGCGAGCACAAATCCATCAGCGCCAAGACCTGCGGTTAAATCAAGGACCTTCGGAGCAAACTTACCCGAAACCCCCACCGCTTTGGCAATCGCCTGACCATTGCCGCCACCAAACCTGCGCCTATGGCTATTGGCTCCAGAAGCAAACTCGCAGCGCACAGCGCCATGGCTTAGGCGATCACAGGGTCGCAGGGACAAGCCGGCATCGTCATACTGCAACAGATAATCACAAACTTGGCTCGATCTCAGGGTTTTAGCGTCAGGCAATGGCTCCAGTAGCGGCAAGCCGAGTTCCTCAGACAGCTGCTGGGACAACGCACGATGTGCCGGTTGAGAAAAAGAAATTTTAATACTGGTCATGGCAGTATTTAACCATATATCCTGAAGCATTTGAGCTTGGAGGCCAATTACGATGAAGCATTTTTATATGATCGCGATCCTATTAACTTTGATGGGTTGCGAGCGCTATCAGGTAACCCTAAATGACCGAGAAATCTATACGCCGCCAGCTTTATTTTCTGACTATGAGGTTACTGACCCTGGACTCGCCAGCTGCGTAAGTCAGAGTATTTACGACCAATCCATTACCAGAGCCGAACAGCTTGGGACTCTTAACTGCTCCTATGCTGGTATTCAGAGCCTTGACGGATTAAAACGCTTTACCAGTCTGCAAACGCTTAATCTAGCAGATAACAAACTGAAGGATATCAAAACATTACTATTTTTTGGTCAGTTGCAACAGGTCGATCTGCGTGGAAATAACTTTATTGCCTGCCAAGATGTAGAAACGCTGGCCGAGTTAGTGTCCATCAAGTTACACAGGCCTGAAAACTGCCAGTCTTAGTTTGATCAGCGCAAAATAAGAAGGCCTCTGTTCAATTTTGGTGCATAATTCTGTCCACAGAAGCTGTGGATAACTTTGTGGATTAAGCACTTAGCAACTGCCTTAACCCCCCCAAAATCGGGTGTTTTTGTTAAATTGATCATTTTTTGACCAGTTGAAAAACACCATATAAATCAACTACTTAGCTTTTTTGCGTTCAAATATCAATGACTTAGCGGCGTTACTTAAAATGATTTATAGAAATCAAGGCTATCTGTGGAAAAAAAACCAAATTAAACGCAAAATAATTTACTTTGTTGCCTAGAAACTATTGCCACAAATAAAAAAAAATGCTTCAGAGAGATTTGACGGACGAGGTTAGAATAAAAAATATCGCGCTGCGACCAGCTTAATTGAGACTCAACCAGTCAAAACCCTCTTGCTGACATGCGTACAAAACATTGGCCGACCCAGAGAACACAGGGTCAATAACCGCCCTAACCTTGTCGATACTATTATTTTTATCACTGATGTGACCAATCACCAAATGTTGCAGACGCTCCTGCTCAACTTTAGCAATCAAACCTGCCGTCTGGTCATTATTAAGATGGCCCCATGGTCCTGCTACCCTGTCCTTTAGAAACGCTGGGTAAGGGCCAGTAGCAAGCATATCAAGATCATGATTGGCCTCCACCAATAGCGCATCACAGCAGCCATACTGGGCTTCCACATGGGGCGTTAGTGAGCCGATATCGGTAAGCACACCCAACTGGTGGTTATCACTGTTAAACAGATATTGGACTGGCTCTCGCGCATCATGGGGAACAGGCACTGGGGTGATCTGTAGATCCCCAACCTGGAAAGGCGTATGGCTGTCGATTATTTGAAAGTCGGCGCTGTCCCGCGCTGTGTCCCGGCTCTTAAGACAACCGGCGGTGAGATACACTTTAATTGAAAATTTGTTGGCTAAGGGCACCACGCCTTTCCAATGGTCACTGTGTTCATGTGTCACCAAAATGGCACTGAGATCTGCGGGGGTTTTGCCCAATTTAGCCAGTCGGGCACTAGTGTCACGGATGGAGAAACCACAGTCGACCATCACACAGGTATCACGCCACTCGATGAGTGTGGCGTTGCCTTTGCTGCCACTGCCCAGTGATGCGAAGCGCATAGCGCGCCCCTAGGACATATTGCCTCGCAGCTTGGTCAGCAACCTAAGAGACTCGGCCTGGCTCAGACCCTCCCCATTGGCACCAACAATACGGGCCTCAATACCACTGCCCACCGGAAGCACTAGGATCTGGTAATTGATTTCCAGCACGTCGTCACTGTCTGAACCACCACCGAATAGCCCGCTGAAGAAGCCGGCCTCTTCTTCGACCACTTGACTGTAGTTCACGTAAATCACGCCTTCGGTGCGATTCTGGTCTATAACCGTAAAGCCTCCACGAGCTGCAGAGTAGATTACTGACGCCCAAGAGCGGTCAAAACTCAGCTTGATTGCAATGAACGGATCGGCGGCCTCTGGTGTAACAACCTTGACCTTGGCCTCACCACCAATATCCTGCGCCAGCAGAGAAACAGAGGCGTAATCAGAGGCAGCGGCCAACTCATTGGCTACCAGGCTGAGCATATCCTTCTCGCGAGTATCACTATTTGATTCATCGGGCCAAACCGCACTGTCCTCTTCGCCCAGGGGTATTTGCTGGTGCAGCGCCGCAATCTCTGTGCTGTCCACCTGAACACCTGGGCTTATATAGAAGCGAAACCTGTGCGCATTGTCTTCATCACTTTTGAAGCTGACCCAAACAGTCTCAATAATACCAGTGGATCCCTCTGCCTTGGCCGAAGGTACCCCGTTGCGGTTGAGCAGATTACGAATACGGGGCCAAACTTCACTGGGCGAGATATTGATCAATACCCAGCGGCGGCCATCAATGCTCTGAATCTTTACTTCTTGCTCAAAGGTGTTGACCGACGCAGGCTGTGGCCGCGGAACTTCAAACCCCTCCAACTCAACAGAATTCACGGGAATGGGCGGAACCGGATACAGTTGCCCCAGACGTGCGCCATCCATTTCACCGGGAATCACCGTCGGCTGAGTCTCCTCTGCCAACAGATAGTCGTTGGAGCGATCACGCAGGCCCAGCCAATTGCAGCCAGTCAGCCCCAGAAGCAAAAATACAGTCATCCAAGTGGTCAGTTTTTTCATTATTGCGCTCAGCCCCTTTCGGCATTTATCAGTCTGCTGCTGATAGTCATTAAATTAGTCGTGTTTATATATTCGCACAGAGATTAGCTGTGCCTTAACCTATGTTGATACCAGCGTTTTTAAGTGCTTCGCTTACCATCGTCTGGTGTTGCTCCGATAGCTCAGTCATTGGCAATCTCAGGGCGCCGTCCATCAGCCCCAAATAACTGACCGCCCATTTCACTGGAATCGGGTTGGATTCAATAAACATAGCATCATGAACCGGTGCCAGTATCTTATCCAAAGCCTCTGCCCGCTGAGCATCACCGGCCAGAGCCGCGGCACACATGTCTGACATCATTTTTGGAGCAACGTTAGCTGTCACAGAGATATCGCCATGACCACCCATAAGCATTAATTCACGCGCACTGTGATCGTCGCCGGAGTATATAGCGAACCCATCAGGGCAATGATCAATCAATTGCTTGGCCCGTGCCATATCACCAGTCGCCTCTTTAATACCCACAATATTGCTAACAGCCGCCAGCCTTAACACAGTTTCCGGCAGTAAATCGCAGGCAGTACGGCCCGGCACATTATAGAGAATCTGATCAATGTCTACCGCGTCTGCGATAGCTTTGTAATGTTGGAAGAGACCTTCTTGAGTAGGCTTATTATAGTAGGGAGTCACCAGCAGGCAGGCATCGGCGCCCGCGTGCTGGGCACCCTCGGTCAGCTCGATGGCCTCCGCGGTGCTGTTGGCGCCTGTGCCGGCAATTACTGGTATTCGACCAGCGGCATGCTCGACAACAAAGCGAATAACCTCGGCGTGCTCAGCTACATTCAAAGTCGCAGACTCGCCGGTTGTACCCACGGCGACGATACTGCTAGTGCCCTGCTCAATATGCCAGTCCACGAGTTTTTTAAGTGCATCCCAATCGACCTTCAGGGAACCTGAATACATGGGAGTAACCAGTGCGACAATACTTCCGCTAATCATCTCTCTTCCTTACTAGTCTAGCACTTTTGACAGCGCCCAATGGTACTGATGGGATACCCGCGACACAAGAAAAACCTGTTTTGCTGGGCCGTTTGGCGCTACCGCTTTTTCCTTTCGCTTCTTTTTTTGCGCGCTACCTGATACAGATCTGGCTCACCCTCAGGGCGATTTTTAAATCGGCGATGAACCCATAGATACTGTTCCGGCTCTAGGCGCACAAACTCTTCAATAATCTCATTAATTCTGGTGGCATCGGCCAAATCATCCCCAGTAGGGAAGTCTTTTAGCGCTGGATGCACTGTTATCTTATAGCCTTGGGTGCCCGGCAACCGAATATGGCTAAACGGCACCACAGCAGCGCCGGTCTTTTCAGCAAATCTTGCGGTTGCGTATACAGTTGCCGCCTGAATACCGAAAAAAGGCGCAAACAGGCCCTGCCCCAGACCGTAATCCTGGTCAGGCCCATACCAGAGGGAACGACCATTTTTTAGCGCTTTCATGGTGCCGCGAACGTCTCTGCGCTCGAACACCATATTGTCGCCAATCCCCTTGCTCAGGCGACCTCGCGCCTGTAGAAAATCATAGACTGGATTGCCGTGAGCACGGTACATACCGTCCATCTGGAACACCGAAGAAATGCCCGCGGCACCCACTTCCAAAGTGGTGTAATGGATACCCAATAGCATGACCCCCTGACCCGAGCCTTCTAGAGCGCTAAGATTTTCCAATCCTTCAAATTGCAGTAGCTTGGCAAAGCGCTTCCGTGACCACCACCAGGCCATACCCACCTCCATAAGCGCCATACCTACGCTCTTGAAGTTCTCCCGCAACATAGTCCGATGCTGCGCGTCTGACAGCTCCGGGAAGCACAGTTGGATATTGCGAAAAGCGATGGTTTTGCGGCGACTGGGAAAGCGGTGCACCAATAAGCCAATACCTTTGCCCATAATCAGCAACATTGGGTATGGCAAGGCAGTAATGCCTCGCCATAGACCAAAGGCGAGCCAAATTAACCAATACCGCGGATGTAACAGCTGTGTTTTAAACACTGTGCCTTTAGAAGACATAAAACCTCAGCCTGTTAAGCAATTAGATTATTGATTTGTACATTTGGGTCCACCTCAGCATCGTAGTCGACACCTTCCATCTCAAAACCAAACAATCTGAGAAACTCTTCTTTATAACCTTTGAAGTCTGTTAATTCTGATAGGTTTTCTGTGCTGATATTGGCCCAGGCATCAGCCACGGCAGACTGTACTTCCGGGAGCATCTCCAACTCATCCACACGTAGTCGACCCTCTTCGTCAGTGCGCGGGTTGTCGCTGTAGAGGCACTGGGTAAACAGACGGTGAAGCTGCTCGATACAGCCCTCCTGAGTACCATTCTTCTTCATCTCTTTAAACAGCATGGCCAAATAGAGTGGCATAATAGGAATGGCCGAGCTGGCCTGAGTCACCACAGCTTTAAGCACAGAGACCCGCGCATCACCACCAGTGGCGGCTAGCTTGTCACGTATAGACAGGACCTTGGTATCCAAATCTTTCTTGGCCTGACCAATGGTGCCATCCCAGTACAGATCCCAAGTAATTTTTTCACCAATGTAAGTAAAGGCAGTAGTCTTGGCGCCATTGGCCAACACACCGGCTTCAGCCAGAGCATCCATCCACATCTGCCAGTCTTCTCCACCCATTACCGCAACGGTGTCATCAATCTCCTGCTGACTAGCCGCATCTAGGCTGAACTCTTGAATCTCTTCTTTATCGGTATTGATGCCACGCATGGTGATATCTTTGCCCACAGGCTTGAGGGTTGAATTGAACACCTCACCGGTTTTGGGGTGCTGGCGACGGGGTGCGGCCAAGCTATAGATAACCAGATCAACCTGACCCAGGTCTTCTTTAATGGTAGCAATGGTCTTTTCTTTTACTTCATCAGAAAATGCATCACCATTGATGCTTTTGGCGTACAGGCCATCTTGTTCAGCGTACTTGTGAAAGGCTGCGCTGTTGTACCAACCCGCAGTACCAGGCTTGCGCTCAGTGCCAAGCTTTTCAAAAAAGATGCCCAGGGTGGAGGCGCCACTGCCAAAGGCAGCAGTAATACGTGCAGCCAACCCATAACCTGTCGAAGAGCCAATAACCAACACGCGCTTTGGTGCGTCAATCGCTCCCTTTGATTTGATGTAATCAATCTGATTTTTTACGTTCACCTCACAGCCCGTTGGGTGCGTTGTGATACACATAAAGCCGCGAACGCGGGGCTTAATAATCATTGAAATATCTCCGTGATGGTTTGAACAGATTATTGTCAAAGGCTGGCTTGCCAACGTTGGCGTAATGATACAGCAAACCACGCCAAATCTCGTCTGTAGCAGTGATTTTTTCATTGGCAGTCGAGTTCTACAGCGGCATATTCTCAAATTACTCTAGCGCTACATCCGCTACCTAAAAAGTAAACGAATAAAGCGCCACAGTCGTATTATTTTGTGTACCCTTATTGCCCTTAAAAGAATACTAGCAAATATTAAAAGGTCTGCCCCTGCGATGCCGCCAACCAAAACCACTGATTTAAGCTACCCATTTTTGCGGGCAGAATTTTTGCAGGCTCTGGAGACAAGCAAAAGCGCCTGCACCCAAACCGGCTGGGAACCCATCCATCTAAAGCTAGGAAAAAACGGAGAGCAGGCCTTGATGCCCCTGTATCTAAAGGACCATAGCATGGGGGAATATGTTTTCGATTATGCCTGGGCCAATGCTTACCATGACAATGGGCTCGACTATTATCCTAAGCTGGTTACAGCTGTACCCTTTACACCATCTGTTGGGCCAAGAGTCACTGGGCTCGATAATCTAACCAGAGTAGACTGCGGGCAACTCGTGGATGAGGTGTTGGCTGTGGCTGCTGATACCGGCGCCTCAAGCTGGCATCTGCTGTTTCCGGATCAACAGCAACTGACACTTTTTGAAGATGAGCGACTGCTGCATAGAACCGGCGTCCAGTACCAATGGAATAACCGCAGCTACCAAACCTTTGACGACTATTTGGCGAGCTTAAACTCCCGCAAGCGCAAGATGGTCCGCAAAGAGCGCAAAGATATAGCCGCGCAAAATATCACCATTAAGGTGCTTGAGGGTGAGGCCATTGGCCCTGAGATCTGGCAGCTTTTTTATATGCTGTACGAGCGCACCTACGCGAAACGCAATGGCACCCGCGGCTATTTGACCGAGGCGTTCTTTAACGAGATTGCCACCAGTATGCCGGAGCAGATTGCCATGGCCGTAGCCTATCAGGGAGATATCCCTATTGCTTGTGCACTGTACTTTTTCGACCAGCACACCCTGTATGGCCGCTACTGGGGAAGTGCTGGGGAATTTGCTTACCTGCACTTTGAGCTCTGCTACTACCGCGGCATTGAGTTTGCCATAGAGAAAGGACTTAAGCGGTATGATGCCGGCGCTCAGGGGGAGCACAAAATTATTCGAGGGTTTGAGCCCATCACAACCCACTCGCTACATTGGATTGAGCATCTGGAATTTCGGCAGGCAATTAAGCGATTTACTGAGTCAGAGCAGCGGGCCATTCAGCAGCATATTCAGCAAGCCAAGGCCATATTGCCGTTCAAAAAGTCTGACCGCTAAGCCACCTACCAGTCACCCGTATTGGGCATAGATAACCAGGGCTCCTGTGGGGACAGAGAGTCGCCTTTTTGCAGCAATTCGATAGATATTCCATCTGGGGAGCGGACAAAGGCCATGCGGCCATCTCTGGGAGGGCGGTTGATCACAACAGCTGCGGCAACAAGCCTTTCGCAGGTGGCGTAGATATCATCAACTCTAAAAGCCAAGTGACCGAAATTGCGCCCGCCGCTGTATTTCTCCGGATCCCAGTTATAGGTCAGTTCGATCAGCGGTGAGCTTTTCTGTTCAGCCTCAGGCATATCAGCTGGGGCAGCAAGAAATATTAAGGTGAAACGACCAGCTTCACTATCCTTGCGGTAGATCTCCACAAGGCCCAGTGCGTCGCAATAAAAAGCGAGGGAACGGTCAAGATCTGCGACCCGAACCATGCTGTGTAAAAACTGCATAACCTCACCTCCGCGCCATAAACCGCCGTTAGCTAATCGCCTATAATTATAGGGCTAGATAGCGGATATCACTGAGTAGTTTTACAAGATGGGTCATAAACCGACCTGCATCGCCGCCATTGATTACTCGATGATCATAGGACAGCGCCAGCGGTAGCATTAACCGCGGCGCAAACTCAGTGCCATTCCAAATGGGCTTAATCTGCGATTTGGACACACCCAGAATACCCACTTCAGGACTGTTAACAATCGGTGTGAAGCCATTGCCGCCAATAGCGCCCAAGCTTGACAGAGTAAAACAGCCACCCTGCATATCTGAGGGTTTTAACTTGCCATCGCGAGCACTGGCTGCAAGGGTTGCGATCTCTGCGGAGATATCCCAGATACCTTTTTGATCGGCATCTTTAATCACTGGCACCACTAAGCCTCGAGGAGTATCAACTGCCATACCAATATGACAGTAGTGCTTCTGAATGTAGTGCTCGCCATCTCCGGCCAAGGAGCGATTAAACTCTGGATTAGCCTGTAACGAGGTGGCCAGAGCTTTGATCAAAAAAGCCACAGGAGTCACGCGAACGCCGCGCTTCTCCGCTTCATCTTTTAAGGTTTTTCTAAACGCTTCAAGCTCGGTGATGTCGGCATCATCAAACTGAGTGACGTGAGGCACATTGAGCCAATTGCGCTGCATATTAGCCGCTGTCAGCTTAGCAATCTTGCTCATAGCAACGGTTTCAATTTCGCCAAACTGACTGAAATCTACCGCTGGCACCTGTGGAATCCCAGCACCAGAGGCCGCTGCCGCTGGCCCGGCCTTTAGCGCAGACTTGACATAATTATTAACATCATCCTTTTGCACACGACCCCGGGGACCGGTGCCAGAGACTTTTGACAGATCAACACCCAGCTCCCGGGCTAGCATTCGCACCGCAGGACCGGCATAAACCTCGGAGCTACCAGTGGCGGCAGAAACAACAGTCGAAACTGGCACTGCAGCTTGAGAAGCCTTTTGTTCCCCTGCAGGCTGTTCAGATACCTTCTCTTGAGCCGCGTTTTCCTGATCATTCACTGGGGTCTGGGCAGTGTCACTGGTGTCCACTGCAGCAGCTGGCGCCGCTGCGCTCACCTGTAAAATCGCTACCTGCGAGCCGGTGCGCAACTTGTCGCCCTCGACCGCCAGTATTTGTAAAACTGTGCCGCCATGGGATGAAGGCACATCCATGGTCGCCTTATCTGACTCAAGAACTAAAAGGGTATCGCCCTCTTCTACGGTGTCACCGACTGCCACTGAGATTTCAATAACATCAATTTCATCGTCACTACCAATATCCGGAACGACGATTAGCTGTTCAGCCGCAATTGAACTTGCAGAGTCTGGGGCTTTAGCTGGCTGAGGCTCTACCACCGGCTGAGGCTCTGTACCTGGCTGAGGCTCTGTACCTGGCTGAGGCTCTTGAGCCGGCAGAAGCTCGGACTCCACATCTGCCTCAGCAGCGCCATCAGTTACATCTATTTCGGCAATCGCATCACCAACGGCAACCCTGTCGCCGTCCGCGACCAGATATTTGACCAAACTGCCTTGAAACGGGCTAGGCACGTCCATGGTCGCTTTGTCAGACTCGAGCACCAGCAGTGAATCTTCCACCTCGACCGCGTCGCCAGGCGCTACACTAAGCTCAATAACATCGACACTCTCGGCGCCACCTAGGTCTGGAACTGTTACGATTTCTACTGCCACTTGATATCCTTTTTAATATCCATTCTGTTTCATCGCGAGCTTTCTACTAAAGGTATAGCGGGTTGCTCTTGTCTGGGTCTATACCAAAGACTTTGATAGCTGAGGCAACCACAGCGGGCTTTATCTCGCCCTTATCCGACAATGCTTTCAGCGCAGATACCACCACAAAGAAGCGATCAACTTCAAAGAAATGACGCAGTGCTGCGCGACTATCACTGCGGCCAAAGCCATCAGTACCCAAAACAGACATTGGCTGCTTAACGTAACAGCGCATCTGCTCAGCATAATTCTTCATATAATCCGTGGCCACAACTACTGGGGCCTCATCATCGCCTAACTGCTCTTCAATATGAGACTTCTTGGCCTTCTTGGTTGGGTGTAGAAGATTCCAGCGATCCACTGCCTGACCCTCGCGAACCAACTCATTAACGCTGGTCAAACTCCAGATATCAGCTTCCACATCGTAGTCTTCTTTCAGAATAGCTGCAGCGGCTACCACTTCATTGAGGATCGTACCCGCTCCCATCAATGTCACCTTGTGCTTTGCTTTGCCAGCTTTGGCCAGCTTGTACATACCTTTAATAATACCTTCTTCGGCACCCTCAGGCAGCGCAGGCTGAACATAGTTTTCGTTCATGGTAGTTAGGTAGTAGAAGCAGTTTTCTTTATCTTCAAACATGCACTTGATGCCGTCTTGCACAATTACTGCCAGCTCGTAGCTATAGGCTGCATCGTAGCTTTTACAGTTAGGCACAGTGTTGGCCAGAATCAGGCTGTGACCATCCTGATGCTGAAGCCCCTCACCATTGAGCGTAGTGCGACCCGCAGTTGCACCGATCAAAAAGCCCCGTGCCTGGCTATCGCCAGAGGCCCAAGCCAGATCACCAATACGCTGAAAGCCAAACATAGAATAGAAAATGTAAAATGGAATCATCGGGCAGGCATTGGTGCTATAGGAAGTGGCCAATGCCAACCAAGCAGACATAGCGCCAGCCTCATTGATGCCCTCTTCCAAAATCACACCCTGCTTATCTTCCTTGTAATACATAATCTGCTGATGATCATGGGGCACATATTTCTGGCCCGCTGAAGTATAGATCCCCAGCTGGCGGAACATGCCTTCCATACCAAAGGTACGCGCCTCATCGGGAACAATAGGCACCACAGATTTGCCAATGTTTTTATCTTTAACCAATGTCGACAACACTCGCACAAAGGCCATTGTGGTGGAAATCTCTCGCTCGCCACTGCTCTCAAGCTGCTTTGAAAACGCACTTAAGGCCGGTACCTGCATCGGCTCAAAATGAGACTTTCGCGCTGGCAGGGGCCCATCAAGCGCATCGCGTCGGCGCTTCATGTAGGTGATTTCCGGGCTGTCCTCTGGTGGACGGTAGTAAGGTACTGTCTCTAACTGATCATCTGGGATTGGTATACCAAAACGATCGCGGAAGTATTTCAGGCCATCGGTATCCAGCTTCTTAACCGAGTGAGTATCGTTAGCCGCTTGACCATCGCCCAAGCCATAACCTTTCACTGTGTGGGCAAGAATAACTGTTGGTTTGCCCGTGCTGGCGACCGCCTCAGAATAGGCTGCATAAACTTTATAGGGGTCATGCCCGCCACGATTCAGGGCAAAAATCTGCTCGTCAGTCATATCTTTGACCAACTCTAGCAGCTCTGGGTATTTACCAAAGAAGTGCTCGCGCGTGTAAGCGCCGCCATTGTACTTGTAGTTCTGTAACTCGCCGTCACAAACCTCATTCATACGCTTGATCAGCATGCCGCTTTTGTCTTTCTCAAGCAGCGGATCCCAGTGGCGACCCCAAACAACTTTAATCACATTCCAGCCAGCACCGCGGAACACACCCTCAAGTTCCTGCATAATCTTGCCATTGCCACGCACAGGGCCATCGAGCCTCTGCAGGTTACAATTAATCACAAATATAAGGTTTTCCAAACCCTCGCGACCGGCGAGAGAAATTGCGCCCAGGCTTTCCGGCTCATCGCACTCACCATCGCCCAGAAATGCCCAAACCTTGCGATTTCCGCGAGGAGAGAGCCCTCGAGCAGAAAGATAGCGCATCACATGAGCCTGGTAAATCGCCTGAATTGGGCCAAGGCCCATGGAGACTGTTGGGAACTGCCAGTAATCCGGCATTAGCCAGGGGTGTGGATAGGAAGACAGACCTGTGCCGTCGACTTCGCGCCGGAATTTATCTAACTGATCTGTGGTTAAACGCCCTTCTAGAAATGATCGAGCATACATGCCTGGAGAGCTGTGACCCTGGAAGAAAACCAGGTCGCCCATATCTTCACCGTCAGAACCACGAAAGAAGTAATTAAAGCCAATATCATACAGCGTAGCCGCAGAGGAGAAGCTGGCAATATGCCCGCCAATCCCTTCGCTTTGAGCATTAGCGCGCATCACCATTGCCAGCGCATTCCAACGTACTAGCGAGCGGATACGGCGCTCCATAAACAGATCGCCAGGCATAGTCTTTTCGCGACTGGCCGGAATCGTATTATGGAAAGGTGTGGTTACCGATTGGGGGAGCTGTATTCCCTCATCGGCAGCATGGGCCTGAAGTTGAGACAGAATATAAGTAGCGCGCTCATCACCCTGCGCACGACATATTGAATCAAAGGCATCAAGCCACTCTTGAGTTTCAGTTGGGTCTAAATCCTGCGACATGCGGCACCAGTAAAAGTCAGTTAACTGAGAGGGCTACAAGCTGTCAAATTGCAGATTAACGCGTCCAGCCTGCAGATGGCAATCTATGTAACTTGTTAGGCGCGCATGATAATGTAGCTTAGCTACAAAATCAATGTTCAGCCCCCTTAGAATAAAAGGGAAATATTGCAGAATTTACATAACATAAATGCTGCAACAACCTGTTTTATATAAATTAAATATTTATGATATTAAAAACTTAACAAGTTAGTTTAACTACAAAATTACAATTTTTATCGCGTAATTTAAAAATCATAGCTGTAAGCCTGACTATTAATGCGCAAATCTGAAGCGCTGTTAGCCTGCCCTATTTCCGCTGTTTTAATCCACAGCGCTCGCGGCTCTCCAGTCACCATCTCTTTATAGGCCTGCTGTAACTGAGCCACAGTCACGCCGCGAATAACCTCGGCCAACTGCTGACGAAAATCAAAGTCCATATAACCAAGACCCAAAGACTCAATATACCGCCCATTGAGTTCGGAAAGATTCTTCGGGCTCTCCTCAAGGCGACCCAAAATAGAGGTTTTGTAGCGCTGCAAATCGTCCTCTGTCATTGCGCTGGCAGTTTCAGCATAGTCGCTCAAAAACTGCTGATACTCATCACGCAGCTGGGCTTCATCCGCCACCGATGATTGCACTAGCATAGTCATGCCAGGGACAGGCCCAAAATGACTCGTAAACGCAGCAGTCACGTAGCCCAGCTGCTTCTCAGTGCGCAGGCTATTATAAAACGGCGCTGATAACATCTCGCCGAGCAGGCTAAAGGTCGCTCTCTGTTCAAGGCTATCATTCGCCGCTTGGATATACAGCACCACTACCGCATCGTCGTGGTCAATCGGGATCTGTGCATCCAAAGCACCCTGGTCAATTCTGGCAATGCTACTCGGATTATTGACAACCTTATGCTTCAGGACAGAGGACAGCTGTTTGACAATGGCCTCAGCCCCCTGCTCTGTGTGATTACCACTGACCATCATGGCCAACTCCAACTCCGCCAGCATCCCTTGCGCATGATCTCGCACCTGAGCCAAACTCACCTGCCGCAGGGCTTGTGACTTCTGAACTGGCGTCCAGCGACCCGTCAGCATGGAATACATTCCAGACATCACCTGCCGAAATGGATACTCTCGCTGGAAGTTTGACAGCTTACGTAATCTCGCCTGCTTTAGCTGCTCAAACCGAACTTCATCCCATTCCGGGCTTTGTAATGCACCAACAATATCCGCTAGCAACACCGACTGCTTGTCGGAGTAGCCGCCCACAACAATGGTTAGCCCTTGATCATCAACAGACAGGGAAAAACTCAATCCGGCCTCAGTCGCTGGATACAGCTTGGCATTGAGCTGATCCCTAACCACATCCACAAACATCTCGGCCATCGCCATTCCCTCGATACTGGCGGTTTTATCCGACCCTAGCGAGGCAATAATATTAGCCTTGGGCACGCCAAACCTAGTGTCCAGCAAGTGCCAGGCACGCAGACCCGGCTGGTCAACCAACTGGGCTGGAACTCTAGCCTTGGAATCATCAGTGGAAAGCTCTAGGTTCTGCGGAATATAGGGGTTCACCACCGGACCCCGGAGCTCATCAAACTGAGCAGGAGACACCCAGGCGGCAGTGACCTTTGGATCAACCTTGCGGGCAGAATAAGGCGTTTGATAACGCATTGACATGCGGTCACCTGTAACCTCTGGCGCAGTGATCATAATATGCAGATTCTGAGGTGTTAGCTGATTAACCATGTTGGCCACCAACTCTCCGTCATAGCCTTCCATGATATAGCTAGCGCGCAAGATATCCTTTGCCGGGTAAAGCTGGAGGTTATTGGCCAGGCTGGAGACATAGCCCATCGGCTCCTGCTTTTGCTGGAAGCGAAAGGCGATCTCAGCCATCTGTGCCTGCTCGTCATAACGCCATTTTGGCGCCCCTTCGCCTTTGAATAGCTGGATCCAAGCGAAGGTCATTTCAATCACCTGATTGCGATTCACATAACCAGCCGGTGTCAGGTCAATATTGATGGAAAAGAGCGTTGAGCCGCGATCTTGTAGCCCAGTGCTAGCACTTAGCCCCTGAGCCCAGCCCCTATCTTTAAGCACCTGCAGAAGACTCGCCTCTCCCTCATGACCAATCATCCCGGCCAAATAATTGCTAGGCTTTACTCGCCAATGAGACGCCATTGGTGGCAACTGGAAATTAAGGCTCAGCTCACGAATATCCTTTAACGGCTCCACCTCAATCAACAGTGGTAAGTTTTCCGCGGCGATTAACTGGTCGATAGGCACTTCCACCTCAGCATCTGTGTTGGGCACAAGCTCAAATCTGGGTACTACCATCGCTTCCAGCTCATCGAGATTCTCTTTGCCCAGCACCACCAGCTTCATCAGATTGGCGGAATAATAACGCTGGTAGATGGCCAGCAACTCATCCCGCAAGGATCTGCCTTCTCTATCATCCAGAGTCTCGAGATTACCCACGGTAAACTTGGAGCCCGGATGCCGGGGATCAATCTGCTCTTGCAGCACGTCCCACTGGCGACGGCCATCATCTTTGAGCTTTAAGCGATATTCTGATTCAACTGCATTGCGTTCTCGGTCCACGTACTTGGCATCGAAGTTGGGGCTCGAGAAAAAAGGCGCAAAACGATCCAACGCCTCGTCCAAATAATCCGCATTAATGTCAAAAAAGTAGGTGGTGTGCTCAAGGCCAGTACCGGCATTATGGTTACCGCCATGCTCGCTAATAAACGTCTGATAATCGCCCGGGTTAGGGTAGTCTGCGGTACCTAAAAATAGCATATGCTCAAGAAAATGTACTAGGCCTTCCCGATCTTTGGGATTCTGATAAGAGCCGACATACACATCCAGAGACGCCGCTGACTTTTCTGTCTCTGGATCAGAAATCAATAGCACATCCAGCTTGTTGGCAAGCTTGATATGCCGGTATTCTCGACTGTCATTAGGACTCTTTTGAATATCGGATAAACCGCCGGAACCATTGTTAAAGGGAGTTTCAGGTGCTTGACTGCAGCCCTGCAGGCCCAGCGCCACAAACAGGGCAAGAATAGAGAGACGGGCTAAGATAATGGGTCGAAACATAGGTGTTATCCTTTTAAATTGCCTAGCAGGCAAAGCGTTGCAATTATTATTCCATTCCAAAGACATTCAATAAGGCCCCCAACTTCGCGCCTCCTATTTAGACGACTCCGGACGAGGAGACTCTTATATTTAAGACTAACTCAAGAGCTAGCGGTCTCATCCCTTAGCTCAGTGCGTGGCCAAGCATTAAACAAGGCCTTGGTCATGGACGCCAACGGGATAGCGAAAAACACACCCCAGAACCCCCAGATGCCGCCAAACAACAAAACAGCGACAATGATCACCACCGGATGTAAATTGACTACCTCAGAAAAAAGTAGCGGCACCAGCAGATTTCCATCCAAGACCTGAATTACGCCATAGACCGCAAATAGGACAGCAAAGTCTGCAGAATATCCCCACTGCATGTAACCCACCAGCAATACCGGTAATGTCACCAGAGTGGCTCCTATGTAGGGAACTAGAACCGACAGGCCCACAAGCAGCGCAAGAAGCGCCGCATAATTAAGCCCAAGAACCAGAAAGGCAACAAAAGATGTGCCGCCAACGATAAGTATTTCAATCGCTTTACCACGCACGTAATTGGCAAACTGAATATCCATCTCCGACCAGATGCCAGTCATTACCGCGCGCTTTTTTGGCAATAGATTAGCCACAAAACCAACGAGTAAATCTTTATCTTTCAACATAAAGAATACCAGCAGTGGCACCAGCAAAAGGTAGATCATAATACCCAGAATTCCGGGGAAGCTGCTTAGAGATAGCGCCAGCAGCTGCTCGGCCAAACTGGCAAGCTCCGTTGACATCTTGCCAGCAAGCGCTTGGAATTGCTCAGGGCTAATATATTCAGCGTAAGTTTCAGGCAATGTCACCAGCAGCTCCCGCAACCGACTAATCATATTGGGCAACTCAGCCACCAGCAAAGACATCTGTCGGCCAACGATGGGGATAATCACAACCAGCACAGAGATAAATAGCAGCACAAAGGTCAGGTAGGTGGTCATTATGGCGCCATTTCGAGAAAACCCTCGTCGACGCAAGGTATTGACCATACCCTGTAGCAAGAAAGCCAGAATCATAGCCATAAACACTGGCCCCAACACAGAACCCAAGGTTGCCAGAACAACCAGCGCGCCAATCAATATAACACTGATAAGTACCGCCTCTTCATCACTGAAATAACGGTCTAGCCACTTGCGAAATACCTGCTTCATGCATACCCCTTGGATATTAAATTTATACGGCTGTGTCCATTGGTCAATCTCTGACTTACTGCCCGTAAACTCCATCTCAGACACCAAGCGTCAAACTCGGCCCACGCAATCCGTTTGACCTCGGTATCTGACATTAAACTTCAGTATATTTCAACTGTCGAAATGGTTAACTTTATCGGCTACAGTACCAATTCAACGAAATTAAGGCAGTGCGTGCATATTTTGAACCCTCCATACCGAGCGACGTCAACTCTCATCACCAAATTCAGGCTTGGGCTTATCAGCCTAATTGCCACTGCCCTACTCAGTATTGCACCAGGCTCGTCTAGAGCCAATGACATCAAACTGCCACTGCTGGGTGACTCGGTCTCTGGCATTGTTTCCAAACAGCAAGAATACCAACTGGGTCGCACCTGGCTGAAAGCCTTTCGGGCTCGCGTGAGTGAGCATGACGACCCACTGATGCAGCAATATCTTGAGCAACTTCTCTATAATTTAGCCACCTACAGCGACCTTGAAGACCCAAGGCTGGAGTTGGTAATTGTTAACAACCCCTCAATGAACGCTTTTGCGGTCCCGGGGGGCGTGGTTGGCTTTCACACCGGAGTATTTGCCTTTGCCGAAAATGAAGACCAGATGGCTTCAGTACTGGCCCACGAACTGGCACACCTGAGCCAGCGTCATTTTGCTAGAAGACTGCAAGCACAGCGCTCCAGCACCATGATTGGTCTGGCGGGCCTACTGGCAAGCCTGGTGGTAGCAGCAACCGCCGGTGGTGATGCGGGCTTGGCTGCTATTACCGCGACTCAGGCCATGACTATGAATGACCAGCTGCGCTACAGCAGATCCAATGAACAAGAGGCAGATCGTATGGGCCTTCAGACAATGCAACGGGCAGACCGCGACCCCAGCGCAGTGGCGGGAATGTTTGAGACATTGCTGCGAGCCACCAGATATAGCGGCAGTCGCCCTCCAGAGTTTTTGCTTACGCACCCAGTTACCGAACGACGTATCTCTGACGCTCGTGGCCGCGCCATGGCAGACTCCAACCGCCAGTATGTGGAGAACCCGCTGTTCTTTTTGATGCAAGCTCGAGCACTGGTAGCCCTCGATAGAACCGGCCGAGAGGCCGTAACGGTCTTTAAGGGTAAGCTGGATGCTAACACCCACCGCTCAGAGGCCGCCGAATACGGCTTGGTGGTAGCCTACACCAAGACTGGCAATTACAGCGCTGCCAGGCCCATCATCAACAAACTGGTGTCGGCACAACCCCATCAGATGCCTTATCTCTATGCAGAGATAGAGCTAGATATAGCAGAGAAAAAATACCAAGTAGCACTGACAAAGCTAAATCGGCTTTTACGCCTCAACCCCACCACCTATCCCCTCACGGTGCTTAAGTCGGAAGCGCTGTGGCAAGACCATCAGTACGAGCAAGCTGGCGAGGTATTGACTGCCCTGAGCCGAATGCGCCCGGAGGATCCGAACGTCTGGTATCGGCTGGCTGAAGTGCGGGGGCTAGCGGGCAATATTTCCGGAGTCCATCAGGCCCGTGCCGAATACTTTATTCTGGTGGGTGCCTTTGACAAGGCTCGCGAGCAACTTACCCTTGCCCTAAAGCTGGTGGTATTGGACTTTAAACGTTCAGCAATTTTCCGGCAGCGCCTGCGAGACATCGCCGAGTTGGAAGATCGAATCAAAAAGCTTTAAGTTTGCGCTTTAAAGTTCATCATGCGGTCGAGAGACCTCCGTGCTTGGGTTCCCAACGCAGCGTCAACCTCAATTTCATTGCTGCCCTGCTCAAGACATTCCATCAGGTTGTCTAAGCTATTCATACCCATCCAAGGGCAATTAGCACAGCTGCGGCAGGTAGCGCCATTGCCACCAGTGGGCGCCACCAACAGCTCTTTATCTGGAACCGCTTGCTGCATTTTAAAGAAAATACCCTGATCGGTTGCTACAATCATCTGCTTGTGAGGTAGCTCTTGCGCCGCCTTAATCAGTTGCGATGTTGAGCCCACCACATCGGCAATATCCACAACTGACTCGGGGGATTCCGGGTGCACAAGAATAGCCGCGTCCGGATAGACCTTTTTTAGGTCGAGAATACCTTTGGCCTTGAACTCTTCGTGAACAATACAACTGCCGTCCCACATCAGCATATCGGCGCCGGTATTCTTCTGCACATAGCTACCCAGATACTTGTCTGGAGCCCAGAGTATTTTCTCTCCCTGAGCATCAAGATAGTCCACCACCTCCAGAGCGATACTGGAGGTAACCACCCAATCAGCACGCGCTTTGACCGCCGCCGAGGTGTTGGCATAGACGACCACAGTGCGGTCCGGATGCTGATCGCAGAAAGCGGAAAACTCATCGATGGTACAGCCCACATCCAGCGAACAGGTAGCCTCTAGGGTCGGCATCAGTACGCGCTTGTGGGGCGTTAGAATTTTCGCGGTCTCGCCCATAAACTTAACGCCAGCCACAATCAGCGTTTCAGCAGCATGGCTATTGCCAAAGCGCGCCATTTCAAGACTGTCGGAAACCGTGCCGCCGGTCTCCTCGGCTAACGCCTGAATTAATGGGTCGGTGTAATAATGAGCAATAATCACTGCGTTCTTTTCAATCAGCAGTGCTTTGATGCGGCCCTTTAACTGGTCAACACGCTCGGCATCGATCTGGGTCTCTTCCGGAACCAGGTTGAGATAGTCCTCTACCAGTTTGCGCTGGTTTGAACCCTCCGTTTGCAGCCTGCTTTTTTGGTGATCAGTCATGGACAATGATGCTCAGTTCTACAGAGTCGACAGCCAGTAAACAACAGCGGTTAATACTATTAAAATTATAGCGACGGAGGCAATCGCATCTGCTTTTGCATCGCCATTATCGTTTTGGTCAGGTTGGTTGCTCATAGTCATTCTCAAGTCTGTTTATGTTCGCCCTTGGGCATAAATCGGTCTAATTTTTCGAGGCGGCATTCTAGCAATCTAAAACCCAACTGTCTCGCTTTCATAGAGACTGAATAATCGCTATCTCATCACCAAAGAGCCGAAATGGCACCCAAGTGCTCTTATTCCACAACTATACGACCATATAGGCAAATAATAATTTAAAAGAATAACCGCTACCGTTATCATACCGCCCTCCTGCACAGCACCCATCGAGACAAATGTACAAATACGATCAGTACGACCACAAATTAGTTAACGAGCGAGTAGAACAATATCGCGATCAAACCCAGCGCTACCTCGCCGGTGAACTTAGCGAAGAAGAGTTTCTTCCACTGCGGTTGCAAAATGGGCTCTATGTCCAGCGCTTAGCCCCTATGCTGCGGATCGCTGTGCCCTATGGATTAATGTCCAGTACCCAGCTGCGCAAATTAGCCCACATATCTCGAGTCTACGATAAAGGCTACGTGCACTTTACTACCAGACAAAATATTCAGCTCAACTGGCCCGTGCTGGAACAGGTACCAGATATTCTGGCTGAGCTGGCCGAGGTTGAGATGCATGCCATCCAGACCAGTGGTAACTGTATTCGTAATACCACCACCGATCAGTACGCCGGTGTTGCCCCAGACGAAATAGAAGACCCTCGCCCCTGGTGTGAGATTATCCGCCAATGGTCCACCGTGCATCCAGAGTTCGCCTTTTTACCGCGTAAATTCAAGATCGCCGTCTGTGGCTCCGAAGAAGATCGCGCCGCTTTCCTGCTTCACGATATTGGCCTGCAGCTGGTAGTTAATGATCAGGGACAGACTGGCTTTCGTGTCTACGTGGGTGGAGGCCTTGGCCGCACGCCAGTAATTGCCTCCTCAATCCGCGAGTTTTTGCCCGGCGAGCATCTGCTGACTTATCTGGATGCCATACTGCGGGTTTACAACCGCTACGGTAACCGTGACAACAAATACAAAGCACGTATCAAAATACTGGTGCGGGCCTGGACGCCAGAGGTTTTTGCCGAGCGCGTAGAGGCGGAATGGGCGCACCTAAAAGATGGTGAAGCCACGTTAACTGGTGCTGAGATAGAGCGCATGAAAGGCTTTTTCACCCTGCCGACCTATCAGTCGGTAGATAAGGCTGCGGTCAATCAGCAGTTGCAGTCCCTGGCTGAGGAGCACAAAGGTTTTGGCCGCTGGTTGGACCGAAATACCAGAGACCAAAAGCAAAACGGCTATGCCTCGGTGAGCCTGTCACTCAAACCAGCTGGTGTAGCGCCAGGAGATGTGACCGACCGTCAGCTTGAGATTATTGCCGATCTCGCCGATCGCTTCTCTTTTGGTGAGCTGCGCTCTACTCACAATCAGAATGTTGTGCTCACCGACGTGCTTGTATCAGAGCTGTTTGAACTCTGGCAGCTGGCCAAAGCGGCCGGTTTAGCCACACCTAATATCGGCACCATCAACGATATGATCTGTTGCCCGGGAGGAGATTACTGCTCTTTGGCCAATGCCAAATCTATTCCAGTGGCCGAAGCTATACAGCGCAAATTTGATGATCTGGACTATGTTTATGACCTTGGCGATCTCGAGCTAAATATCTCTGGCTGCATGAATGCCTGTGGCCATCATCATATTGGCCATATCGGCATTCTCGGGGTAGATAAGAAAGGCGAAGAATGGTATCAAATCCAGCTGGGCGGCAGTGCCAACAAAAATGCAGCTCTGGGCAAGGTACTCGGCCCCTCTCTATCCAGAGATGCAGTGACTGACAGCATTGAAAAACTGTTGGACGTCTATGTAGAAAATCGCCTTGAAACGGAAACCTTTTTGGGTACCTATCAGCGCATTGGCATAGCCAAATTTAAGGAGCGAGTTTATGGCACAGGTGCTTAAAGTTGATTCAGAAGCTAATGCCTTGGTGCATGATGACCAATGGCAGCTAGTGGCAGATGACGTCGACCAACTTCCAAGCGGCGATATTCTTGTGCCATTGACTGTTTGGCAGCAGAATGCAGACTGGCTGGCAAACCATTCCGGAGCGGTGGGTGTTTGGGTCAATGGTGATGAAGAGATAGAAGCTGTAGCTGATGCCTTGACCAGCCTACCGTTAATAGCGATCAACTTCCCTAAATTTGTCGATGGACGCGGCTTCAGTGTGGCGCGACTATTGCGCGATCGCTATGGCTATGATGGTGAGCTTCGTGCAATCGGTCATATTATTCGCGATCAGCTGTTTTTATTAAAGCGCTGCGGTTTCGATGCATTCCAATTTGATGGCTCGGTGGATCTTAATGAGGCGGCCAATTCGCTGCAGGATTTCTCAGACGCCTATCAGGTAGCCGTGGATCAGCCCGTACCATTGTTTAAACGGCGCTAGCTACCAGCTGGCAGTCGACAACCATCCAAGGGATTACAGATGGACCATCAGGTTATACAGACATTTTTTCTGATCTTTAGTGGAGCCGCGGTGCTTGCCTCTCTGGCGCTATATAGCCGCCAGCCATTGTTGGTCGCCTATATTTTGCTAGGTGCGATCCTGGGCCCCCACGGCTTTGGCCTGGTGACTGATATGGCATTAATTAGCCAGATTGGTGGCATAGGTATTATATTTTTGCTGTTTTTACTAGGCTTAGATATGCAGCCTCAAGCCCTGATGCGGGTATTAGGGCAAATCACTCCAGTGATGCTCATCAGCTCAGTACTCTTTGCCCTGCTGGGCTTTGTTGTCGCCTACCTGTTTGACTACAGCTTTGTCGAGTGCCTAGTCATAGGCACTTCCATGATGTTTTCCAGCACCATTATCGGTATTAAATTGCTACCCACCACAGTATTGCATCACAAGCACTCCGGTGAACTGATGATCGGTATGCTGTTGATGCAGGATTTCTTAGCTATCTTTGTACTGCTGCTACTAATCTCTGATATTCCCGGGGGCGCAGGCATAGAGAGCCTGTTTAGTTTTGGCAAGAGTCTGATTGCCCTGCCGATTCTGATCGCCGGCTCAGTTCTGCTAGTAAAAGCCATACTGCAACCATTATTTGCTCGCTTTGACCGCATTGGCGAATATATTTTCCTGCTGGCGATCGGCTGGTGTCTGGGTATTGCCGAAATGGCCGAGGCCATTGGGTTGTCTCGAGAAATTGGCGCCTTTATTGCGGGCATCTCCATAGCAACCAGTCCAATCGCCCAATATATTGCCCTCAACCTCAAGCCCTTGCGGGATTTCTTTCTGATTCTTTTTTTCTTCTCCCTCGGCGGCGGCTTCGACCTTGCGTTGATTCCTCATATTATTGTCCCAGCCCTAGTATTAGCCACGGTAATGTTGAGTTTAAAACCGGTGATTTATCGCTACCTTCTGGGTGCCCAAAGCGAAAAGAAGGCGCTGTCCTGGGATATAGGTTTTCGGCTCGGGCAGAACAGCGAGTTTTCTCTGCTGATTGCCTATATTGCCTTTAATACTGAATTAATCGGAAATAATGCATCGCATTTGATTCAGGCCGCCGCCATTATCACTTTCTTAGTCTCAAGCTATATAGTCGTGTTCAACTTCCCAAGTCCGATTGCGCTGAGTGACCGACTGCGCAGAGACTAAGAGCAGATTTTGACTAAGGTACCGGCGCAGAGCAAAGCGCTGATAATTCTCACTGAAAAATGGATTTTTAAACAGGTTTAATATTACCCTTACATCAAGGCACAATACGGTTGAGTCGGACAGCTAAAAATCCGCCACAACGGACTGTTATTCAGCGTCAAGGAGTGATGCGATTTGACCCAACTACAGCGTCAAAAAATCTATGTTCACCAGCTAAAATCCGGTATGTACGTGTCCGGTCTAGACCGGCCCTGGCTGGAAACTCCGTTCTATCTGCAAGGGTTTATGGTTCGCGATGGCGCGGAAATCCAAAAACTCGCCCTCTATTGCGACTATGTCTACATAGATCAAGAAAAAAGCATAGCCAACTTTGAAACCTCTGTGGCCCACAAAACTGGTCATAACCGTAAACTCGGAGTAGCAGCCACACCAGTGGCCCATTCTGAAGCCATTATGAAACTCGCCAGCTGGCGTAAAACATTGTTTCAAAAAGACCTGGTGGATACCTTTATTCAGGCCATCGGCCTTTACCCGCTAGGTTCATTGGTGGAGCTAACCAATGGCGAAGTGGCAGTGGTGAGCGACTTCCGCCCTGGTATGGGCAGAAAACCAGAGCTAACGGTGATTTTAGACCGGGAGAAAAAACGCCTGCCGCGCAAGAAGGTGCTAGTGCTCACCGGTAAAGAAGGAACTATAGATATTGCTAAAAATCTGCCCCCGGACGCCTATAATCTGGATCCGGAAGCGTTATTTTAGATTCAGGAGATTTGAGCTGAGAAGCTTTACACCTGCTTGTTAGAATTCTGGGTCAACCGCGCCCACCATTTGACCAACAGGCGATCAGCGCTTAATTCAGCGGCCATACCCAAGCGCTCATGGAGCTTTTTCTTGCGCTCATAAGTCACTTCAAACAGATTAGCCTCTTTGCTGCGCGACACCAGATAGTCATCACTGGTTTGAATTCCGTCCACCAACGCTAACTCCAATGCCTGAGTGCCGTACCAGGTTTCACCGGTGGCGATCTTTTCAATGTCTACCTTCGGGCGCATCGTTGCAACATGGGATTTGAACAAGCTGTGCACCTCTTCAAGCTCTTGCACAAACTTCCTGCGTGCACTGTCGGTATTTTCACCCAACATGGTCATAGTGCGCTTGTACTTGCCTGCGGTCAGAATTTCATAGTCCACATCATGCTTCTTTAGCACCTTGCTGAAGTTAGGCATCTGCGCAACCACACCAATAGAGCCAATCACCGCAAAAGGCGCCGCAAGAATTTTGTCCGCAACACAGGCCATCATGTAACCACCGCTGGCCGCCACTTCATCCACACAGACCGTCAATGGGATCTTGGCCTGACGCACCCGATCCAGCTGACTACTGGCCAAACCATAGCTGTGCACCATGCCACCAGGGCTCTCCAGCTTGACCAGCACCTCATCATTGCTGGTAGCCTGAGTGAGAATTGCCGTCACTTCCTCACGCAAATGGGATGTGGCAGAGGCACTGACATCGCCATCAAAACTCAAAACAAATACCCGGCTCTTGGAGGCGGTATCAGCCTCTGCATCCGAGCCTTTTTTACTGGCCTGCTTCTCGGCTTTGGCATCCAGCTTGGCCTGCTTCTTTTTAGCCTTGTGGAGTTTCTTTTCCTCACTCTTTTGAAGCGCCTCGTCCATCGTGGCTATCAGCATAGCTTCACTCATATCCTCATACTGCTGATTTAGCGGGTTGATTTCCAAATGCCCCTTTTCACTGACATGTTTATTCTTATGTCGGGCACCAGCGGCAGCGCTTAAGATCAGCACAACCACCACAACGACGGTCAGCGCTTTGGCCAAAAACAGGCCATAGTCAAATAGAAATTCCAAGTCTCACTCCAAAATTTGTAAAAGCTAAATTATAGTCCAAATACCGAAATCTAGGCAGATCGCCTAGCCTCCGCTAACCTCATCCACAAACTGTTTAATCAAACGCCCCGCCATAATGGTTGGGGGCGGAACATATTCGGGCAGATCATCGTAATGACACCAATGGGCCTCTGATATTTCCACACCATCCACTACAATCTCATCGGTTAAGGCCTCGGCAATAAAGCCCAGCATCAACTGTCCAGGAAAAGGCCAAGACTGACTCCCAACGTAGCGGACATTGCCAACTTCAACACCTACCTCTTCAAAAACTTCCCGGTGCAATGCTTGCTCAGCGCTTTCCCCCGCCTCTACAAACCCAGCCAAAGTGCTAAACCGACCTTCAGGCCACCTTGGTTGCCGCGCCAGCAAACAGTGCTCACCTCGGGTAACGACCACAATAATACAGGGGGAAATTCTCGGATAATTACTGATATTGCATGGATCACAGCGCATTGCATGCTCAGTGCCACCGTTCTGCATAGCCTCACCACAGCTACCGCAGAATCTATGTTTACTGTGCCAATCCAACAACTGAACCCCTCGACAGGCCAGGGTGAACTCGTTATCCCCTGCACTCACCAGCAGGCCGCGCAGTTCAACCAACTTAAAATCCGCCGCTGCCCGTGCCTCCGGCACCAGATCCCAGACTTCGCAATCAACGCCGCGCCATTGCCCCAACTGCAAACGCCGCTGACAGAAAAACTTAAGCTCATCTGCGGTTTCTGCGTCCATCAATATGCCATTGGCTTCAGTAGATTTTGCAGAGATAAAAACATCACCGGCAATCACTGCCATGATCCATTTTTTATCTGTATTTAAAGCCTTTGGGGTGGCGTGAAAGCCCTGTAAAATTTTTGGGGTAGACAACAATAATACGCCTTATATTTAACACTAAAATCAGTCTCAAGCTTGCAAAGTCTTAGCGCTGACGCTAGAGTTTGCCCTCGCTCAAGCGTGCAAGTCTAACATGAATAAAATCCAACGAGGGACAGCTGATGGCACCAACATTATCGCAGGCTTTTAAGAAGAACTTTCTGGGTAATTCCCCCGGTTGGTACGAAGCATCGATTATCGCCTTTTTACTGATAAACCCGATCTGTCTGGTCATTTTTGGGCCTTTTGTGACAGGTTGGATGCTGATTGCTGAGTTTATCTTCACCCTGGCTATGGCACTCAAATGCTACCCTCTTCAACCCGGTGGCCTGCTGGCAATTGAAGCCATAATGCTGGGTATGGCAAGTCCCGATGCGGTCTATCAAGAAACCGTGAGTAACTTCCCGGTGATTATGCTGCTGATGTTTATGGTCGCAGGCATCTATTTTATGCGCGACATGTTGCTGTTTGTCTTCACCAGAATTCTGCTTGGTGTCAAGTCCAAAACCTTGCTGTCATTTCTATTCTGTTTCGCCGGTGCCGTGCTCTCTGCCTTTTTGGATGCCCTGACGGTCACCGCGGTTCTGATTACGATATCTGTTGGCTTCTATTCCGTTTACCACAAAGTAGCCTCCGGTAAAAAGATCATCGATGAAGACCACGATCACGGCAATGACAACAGCCTTATTTCTAACCACCGCCAAAACCTTGAGGACTTCCGCGCATTCCTGAGAAGCCTGATTATGCACGGTGCTGTCGGTACTGCTCTGGGTGGTGTAACCACGCTGGTGGGCGAGCCGCAAAACTTGCTGATCGCCGAGCGCGCCGGCTGGGAGTTTATGGAATTCTTTATGCGCATGGCGCCAGTCACCATGCCCGTTTTTGTCTGTGGTCTGATCACCTGTGTTGTTCTAGAGAAGATTAAAATTCTCGGCTACGGCGCTGAGCTTCCTGAAGAAGTGCGTCAGGTGTTAAAAGAATCCAGTGATCACGATGACTCTAAACGTACTCAGTACGATAAAGCAGCTCTGATCACTCAGGCAGTTGTGGCTATTATCCTTGTGCTGGCTCTCGGCTTCCATATGGCTGAGGTAGGCTTGATTGGCCTGATGGTTATCGTTTTACTAACAGCCTTTAACGGTGTCACCGAAGAGCACCGTATCGGCCATGCCTTCGAAGAGGCCCTGCCTTTTACCGCGCTGTTGGTGGTGTTTTTTGCCATTGTTGCAGTGATCCATGAGCAGCATTTGTTCTCTCCGGTTATTCATTGGGTGCTGGCAATGGATGAGTCTATCCAGCCTGGCATGTTCTTCTTGGCCAACGGTCTGCTCTCCGCTATCAGTGACAATGTGTTTGTAGCAACTGTTTATATCAACGAGGTTCGGGCGGTTCTGGATGCTGGCCATATAAGCCGCGACCAGTTCGATAAGCTGGTTATTGCTATCAACACAGGCACCAATCTGCCAAGCGTAGCTACGCCGAATGGTCAGGCAGCCTTCTTGTTCCTGCTGACCTCTGCGTTAGCACCGCTAATCAGACTGTCTTATATGCGAATGGTGATAATGGCCCTGCCCTACACTGTCGTATTGACAATAGTCGGCCTGCTAGGTGTTCTATACAATATCTAACAGCTTCCAACACAATTAAGGCCCGCCTAGAAATAGTCGGGCCTTTTTTGTGCCCAATTATCCGCCATACTGACTTTGTTGTGGCATCTACACAGCGGGCAAAAAAAAAGGCCCGCAATCGCGAGCCTTTTGCCGAGCTATTAGGCTGCTACCCGTTAGATAAAATAACCTTACCTTTGGCTCTGCGCTCAGAGATAGACGCAAACGCCGCCTTGTAATCATCCAGCGCATAAACCTCTGTCACCAAGGGTGAAAACTTACCGCCATCAATCATTTTAATCAGCTCATCAAAATTCTGGCGGGACTCCATGGGGAATCGAGCCGCCCAAGCACCCCAGAACACACCAACCAGCGATGCACCCTTGAGCAATGCGAGATTAAGTGGCATAGCCGGAATAGGACCAGAGGCGAAACCAATCACCAGAAAACGACCGTCCCATGCAATAGCGCGGAATGCCTGCTCAGAAAAATCACCGCCAACCGGGTCGTACACCACATCCACACCTTTGCCGCCGGTGAGCTCCTTAACCTTATCTTTAAGGCTCTCCGTTGAGTAGTTGATACGCATGTCAGCGCCAGCTTCGCAGGCAAAATCCAGCTTCTCTTCCGTACTAGCCGCCGCGATAACCGTAGCACCCATCGCCTTGGCGATCTGGATAGTTGCTATACCCACACCACCAGCTGCACCCAATACAAGCAAAGTCTCCCCAGGCTGAATCTTGGCCTGCTGTTTAAGAGCGTAGTAGGAAGTGCCATAGGTAATCGCAAAACCGGCCGCCTGCTCAAAGGACATACTGTTGCTCATGCCAAAAGATGCAAACTCATTGGCCACACATTGCTCTGCAAAGGCACCAATCTGTGTTGTGGCAATCACCTTGTCACCTACCTTGCGGCTAGTAACGCCCTCACCCACAGCAGTCACCACACCAGCGACTTCAGCCCCGGGAATAAACGGCAACTCCGGCTTAAATTGGTACTTGCCCTGCACGGTTAGAACATCCGGAAAATTAACCCCAGTGGCTTTAATATCCAGCAGTATCTCCCCTTTACCCGGCGTCGGTGCATCCACCTCTTCCAGAGCAAGATTTTCTGTGGGGCCAAACTCTTTACAGACTAACGCTCTCATAATTGTGTCCTGATTGAATTTTATTATTATTTCTCGGCCATATAGGCCGCTGCCTTAGCAACAAATTTATTGGTTTGTTGAAAACCGCCCACCAACACCTCCTGGCCTTCTGGATTGTCGATAGCATCGATTTGTGCCCGCACATTTTCCGGGGTCTGCTGCTCCGGTGGTAGATAAATGCCATCGGTTTCATAAATATGGGTGCGCGCATACCCACCAGCGCCAGCACAGAGAATACTGCGATTAGGAGCTGCCTCATCACAGAGGGTTAACAGACCAGCAGTCACTGCTTCAACGGTCATAATATCCGACTGTTCCTCGGAGACCAGACCTTCTAGCATGCGAGTGCCCGCAGTTGGCGACAGACAGTTAACCTTCACATTATACTTTTCACCCTCTATACATAGGGTATTCATCAATCCAACCACAGCCATTTTGGCCGCACCGTAATTCGCCTGGCCAAAATTGCCATACATGCCGCTTGACGAAGTAGTCATCACAATACGGCCATAGCCCTGCTCACGCATCAGCGCCCAGACTGCCTTAGCGCAGTTAGCCGAACCCATCAGATGCACATCAACGACCAGCTGAAAATCAGTCATTTCCATTTTGGCAAAACTTTTGTCGCGGAGGATACCTGCATTGTTCACCAAAATATCCACACGGCCCCATTTATCAACTGCCTGCGCCACCATGGCCTCAACTTCAACCATGTTGGCCACATTGGCACCGTTGGCAATGGCTTCACCGCCGGCGGCTGCGATCATGGCAACAGTTTCTAGGGCGGCGTCACTTGAGCCACCCTCCCCATTAACCGAGCCACCCAGATCATTTACCACAACCTTTGCCCCGCGAGCGGCTAAAGCCAGCGCGTGAGACCGGCCCAGGCCATTACCTGAGCCCGTTACTATAGCCACCTGCCCGTCGTATCTAATACTCATGCGCCCTCTCCTGGGATTAAACGTTCAAGTTCAGACTAACGGTACTGGCTCAGCTCACGGCGAGCAATAACCATACGATGAACCGCATCCGGGCCATCGGCAAAACGCAGCGTACGCTGAGCGCCATACCAGGTTGCCAGAGGCGTATCCTGAGACAGACCAATGCCGCCATACATCTGCATAGCCTCATCAATAATTTTCAGCGCCATTGTGGGTGCCGCGACCTTGATCATTGAGATAAAGGGCTGAGCTGCATCTGTGCCCTCGTGATCCATCAGCCAGGCCGCTTTAAGACAAAGTAGACGAGTCATTTCGATCTCGATACGAGCCTGAGCGATAATATCCACATTGCCACCCAGCTTGGCCAGCGGACGCCCAAAGGCTTCACGGTTAAGGGACCGCTCGCACATCAACTTGAGTGCGGCCTCTGCTAAACCCAGTGAGCGCATACAATGGTGTATGCGGCCTGGCCCCAAGCGGCCCTGAGCCACCTCAAAACCACGGCCTTCCCCAAGGATTAGATTTTCTTTGGGAACGCGCACATCGGTAAAACGCATATGCATATGACCATGGGGCGCATCGTCAATATTGTAAATTTGCATTGGGCGCAGATTCTGAACACCAGGGGTATCAAAAGGCACCAGCACCTGGCTGTGCTTCGCGTGACGGGGGCCACCAGGGTTAGTGTTAACCATCACAATCATAATTTTACAGCGCGGATCACCGGCGCCAGAGATCCAGATCTTCTCGCCATTAAGCACCCACTCATCGCCATCGGCAACACAGGACATAGCGATATTGGTCGCATCAGATGAAGCGACATCAGGCTCAGTCATCGCATAAGCAGAGCGTATCTCACCGGCTAAAAGAGGCTTTAGCCAAGTCTCTTTCTGTTCTTCAGTACAAAAGCGCGCCAACACTTCCATATTGCCCGTATCAGGTGCTGCGCAGTTAAATACCTCAGGGGCAAGGTGTGAACGGCCAGTCTCTTGAGCAATATAGGCATATTCAACAGTGTTGAGCCCGTGTCCGCCCTCAAAATGGGTCAGAAAGAAATTCCACAGATTTTTGGCCTTAGCCTTGCTTTTCAGCCCCTCCAGAATTTCAGTCTGTCGCTCAGTAAAAGTCCAGCGATCGCCTTTGGATATCTCTGCATGATATTCAGCTTCTAAGGGCAGAATCTCTGTATCAATAAAATGTTTTACTTCTTCAAGTATGGGCTTGACCTTATCGCTAATACCTAAATCCATTGTCCTGTCCTTTTAATTTTGAGTTTTATTCGTCGCCAACGGGGCAACTCGTTTATAAGTAATTGTTCAGTATTTTGTTCTAGTATCCTGAGAGCAACGCAAATCGGTCAGCATGATAACTCTGATCACCAAACATTGTTTGCGCCGGGCGAGCCCGTTTGATAAAGAAACCAATCTCGTACTCATCCGTCATGCCAATACCACCGTGCATTTGGATCGCTTCATTGGTGGCAAGCTCGGTCACTTCACATAATTTAGCCTTGGCAATACTGGCCAGTGCCGGGGCTTTGCTGTCGCCTTCATCTAGCGCTTGCAATGCCTTCAACACAATAGACTTGCACAACTCAATCTGGCTCCACCAGTCGGCCGCGCGATGCTGCAACGCCTGAAAAGAGCCAATCAAGGCGCCAAACTGCTTGCGCTCTTTAAGATATTGCAATGTGCGGTCAAAACTTTCCTGTGCTATGCCCAGCATCTCAGCAGCCAGATAGATATTGCCGACATCGAGGGTAATAGACAGCGCAGCAAAACCAGCGCCCGCTTCGCCCATTAACGCATCGCCCCCAACTGCAACGTTATTGAAATTGATATTGGCGTAGTTGCGACCATCCACCATCTGGGTGCGCTCAACCTCAACACCGACACTGTTGCGGTCCACTACAAACAGGCTAATACCTTTTTTGTCCCCAGCGGCGCCATCTGTGCGTGCCGCGACAATAAGTTTGTCAGCGGTAGCGCCATCCGCTACAAATCGTTTGACACCATTGAGCCTGTAACCAGAATCCACGGATTCTGCCGCCATGCTAATTTGTGCTGGTGCATGGTGCCCTGTTTCGTCAACCGCTAGGGCTGTGGTTAGCTCACCGCTAGCAATTGCACTTAGCAGAGCGCCCTTCTGATCTTCATTTGCCGCCGCGCTAATTGCTGTCACGCCTAAAACTGCTGTAGCAAATAAAGGTGACGCAGACAGGGTGCGGCCAGTTTGCTCAACAATCTGCCCCATACCCACATGACCAAACGCCAGGCCGCCGTAAGCTTCAGGAACCAAAATTGCCGCCCATCCCATATCGGCCATTTTACCCCACAGATTGTCTGCGTAGCCGGTTGCGCTTCCAGCATCGCGCTGTTTGCGTAACTCGGCTACCGGCGCATGTTCCGCCAAAAAACCCTGAGCCGACTCTTTGAGCATCTGCTGTTCTTCATTTAATACTAATGCCATGATTCTGTACCTTTAAAGTCTGTTAGCCCAAGCCGAGGATATTCTTGGCAATAATATTTAGCTGAACCTCAGTGGTTCCGCCCTCAATACTGTTCCCTTTGGTACGCAGCCAGGTACGCGGCACCCAGCCTCCGTTGGAAGCCTCTCCATCCCACACCATGCTGTCACTGCCATGAACCTTGAGCAGCAACTCGAAACGGCGCTTGTTTAACTCCGTGCCAAAATACTTGAGCATGGCGGAGGTAGCCCCCACACCATGGCCTGATTTAATTTCATCAGTGACCCGTTCTGCAGTTAAGGCAAAACAGGCTCCATCGATCTCCCACTTGGCCACATCGGCACGCAATAAGGGATTATTCATGCGACCCTGCTCAACACCCAATGCTTTTGAGGCAATCTGCCCCAAAGTTTCGGCCCCAGCATCGGTCATACCCATTCCACCAATCATTTGGCGCTCATGGGTCAGCAGGTATTTGGCTATGGTCCAACCCTGATTAATCTCGCCCACAACCTGGTCTTTCTCTACACGCACATCGTCGAGGAATGTCTCGCAAAATGGCGAGCTGCCAGAGATCAATTTGATGGGTTTGGGAGTCACACCAGGTGTTTGCATATCAAACAACACCAAACTTATACCCATCTGCTTTTTAGCTTCCGGATCCGTACGCAATAGGCAAAACATCCAATCCGCTTTGTCGCCGTAGGACGTCCATACCTTTTGGCCATTGGCGATAAAGTGGTCACCCCGATCTTCTGCTCTCGATTGCAGGCCCGCCAGATCTGAACCAGCACCAGGCTCTGAATAGCCCTGACACCAGCGAATTTCCCCGCGCACAATTGCAGGCAAATGTTGTTGCTTAAGGGCTTCTGAACCAAATTTAAGCAGCGCCGGGCCAATCATCCAGATACCAAAACTATCCAGTGGTGACCGCGCCTTAATTCGAGCCATCTCTTCTTTGAGAATCTTGTGCTGAGCTCTGTCCAAACCGCCACCACCGTATTCGGTAGGCCAGTCAGGCGCAGTCCAACCCTTAGCGCCCATGCGCTCCATCCATTGCTGCTGTTCTTCACTGGCAAATTTGTAGTTGCGACCACCCCAGCACATATCATCACCACTTTTTATAGGGTGACGCATAGATGGAGGACAATTCTCTTCTAACCAGTCTCGGGTTTCTTGTCGGAAAGCTTGTAAATTACTCAAGTTGGGCTCCTGCTATTTGGCTAATATCACTCTATTTATAATGTTGAAATATTGACCAGTCAGCCAATAATCGGGAAGAGTTTTGAGGAAATTGAACTTACAGTATGTTATTCTAACATTCAAGTATTAGAGCACCAAAAGCGAGTATAGCCGTGGCTTATAAGCCGACTGCCCGGTACCGTAAGAGCATTCGTCTGGTCAGAAATATAGCCCTCGGCGCTCTACTTCAAACCGTCACCAACGACCATAAAAAGAAGACCCATGAGCAGCCACAGTAACAGAAGCATCGTACTAGCCAGTCGCCCCATAGGCGAGCCCACTGCGGACAACTTTCGTCTTGAAACCTCAATCACTGCTTCTATCGAAGCTGGTCAGGTACTGATTAAGGTGCTGTACTTATCCTTGGATCCCTACATGCGCGGCCGCATGAGCGAAGCAAAATCCTACGCTGACCCCGTCGCGATCGGTGAAGTGATGGCGGCAGAGACAGCCGGCGTAATTATTGAATCAAAATCCGATCTCTATGCTGTTGGTGACCATGTTTGCTGTCGTTCAGGCTGGCAGGAGTATTTCGTCTCAAACGAAAAAGACCCAATGACCTACATAGTCGATGCTAGCGCAGTCCCCCTCTCCACTTATCTGGGCGTCTGCGGCATGCCCGGGCGCACGGCTTACTTTGGCCTTAAAAGCGAAGGAAAACCCCAGGCTGGCGAAACCCTGGTTGTTTCCGCAGCCTCTGGCGCCGTTGGCTCTGTGGTCGGGCAAATCGGCAAAAAACTCGGCCTGCATGTAGTAGGTGTAGCCGGTGGTGCGGAAAAATGTGCCTATGTAAAAGACGAGTTAGGCTTTGATGCAGTGATCGACTACAAAGCAAATGATCTTGACAGCGCTCTGGCCACCGCCTGCCCCAATGGTATTGATATCTATTTTGAGTCTGTAGGTGGGGCCCTTACCGAGGCCGTCGCCAAACAGTTAAATACTGGTGCGCGGGTGCCAATTTGCGGCTATATTTCCAACTACAACGCCACGGACATCACCAAGGAACGCACACCGTTTCATATCCTTGGTGAATTGGAGAATCCCCCTGCCCACCGGTTCTTTTTAGTCTTTGATTACTATCCAGAGTTTGCCGAAGCGAACAACGCTCTGGTGAGCTGGGTAAGCAGTGATGAGCTTAAATATCGTGAAACCATGGTAGAGGGTTTGGAAAAAGCGCCAGACTATTTTAGTTGGCTATTTAGTGGAAAAAACTTTGGCAAGCTAGTGGTTAAAATTGCCGATCAGTAATCGTAAATTCAATCAGGAAATATTAGTGCATGAATGAAGCATTCCAACAACTTCTAGATATTCTCGCGCTGGAAAAAATAGACGAGAATATCTATCGCGGGCAGACCCCAGCCACCAGTAACAAACGTGTATTTGGCGGCCAAGTGTTTGCCCAAGCCATGCGCGCGGCTCAGGACACAGTGCCCGAGGATCGCATGGTGCATTCCCAGCACGCCTATTTCTTGCGCCCTGGCGATCCAACCATACCGATCATCTACCATGTCGACGGTATTCGCGATGGCGGCTCTTTTACCACCAGGCGAGTGGTTGCCTCCCAGCGGGGCAAAGCTATTTTTAATACCTCAATGTCGTTTCAGATTGCTGAGTCGGGCCTATCACATCAGGTAGAGATGCCCGACTGCCCGGCCCCGGAAGACCTTGGTGATGACAACAAACGCTGGGCGGAAATGCTTAAAACTCTTAACCGCAGCACCAACAAGAAATCTGCTCAGCACCGCCCAAGCCTGCGGCCAATTGAAATGCGCTCAGTGGAGCCATTGGATTATTTAAACCCCAGCAAGCGCAAGCCAGAACAGCTGATATGGGTTAAGGCGGCTGGCTCCTTGCAGGATAGGGCTGATCTTGAAAATCCAGCATTGCATCATGCTATATTGGCTTATGCCTCAGACTACAGTTTGATGGGCACATCATTACTGCCCCATGGGGTAAGCATAATGAACAAGACCTTGCAGCCCGCCTCTCTGGACCACAGCATTTGGTTTCACGATATCTTCAGAGCTGATGAATGGCTGCTCTATCATATGGAGAGCCCACGCTCTAGTCATGGTCGCGGCCTAAGTCGCGGCAGCTTCTACAGCCGTGATGGTCGCTTGGTAGCAAGTACCATTCAGGAGGGACTAATCAGGCTTAGAGACAACTAAGCCTGAAGTAAAAACTAATCGATCTTGTAGGCGAACTGAGGGTTCTGTTGCAACATGCCCGCCCGCATGCGCCGCATACCCGCCAACCAGCGATCGTAGTCCGCGGTCTTGCGCTCTGAGTAAACCGCTAATTCTTCATGGGGCATGATCAGAAATTTCTCTTGCTCCATCCCCGCCAATACCGCATCTGCGGCTTCATCGGCGCTCATCACTATGTCGTCGCCGCTGACACCGCGCCCACCTTCAGTCATGCGAGTTTCCACATACAGAGGGCACACCACTGACACTTTAATATTGTCGTCACCATGGGTAATTGCCAGCGACTCAGCAAACCCTAGTGCCGCAGTTTTAGTGGTTGAATAAGCCGCATCACCCATTTGACAAAGCAGCGCCGCACCAGAGGCCACATTAACTAAATAGCCTCCACCACGCCGAATCATATTGGGCACCAGCGCTCGAGCTGCGAACACATGAGCCATCACATTGACATTCCAGCTGGTCATCCAATGTTCGTTTGGGGCCGATGCCGCCATCCAGCCTGGGCCATCGGTTAGAGACACACCAGCGTTGGATACAAACACATCGATAGGCCCTAGCTCGGCTTCAACCTTTTCCACCGCCGCCTGAATATCAGTTTCGACCCCAACATCCGCTCTAATACCAATGCCCCCGATGGCTTTGGCCACTGTTTCAGCCGCCTCTACCTCTAGATCAACCACTGCAACAGCAGCGCCAATGGCAGCAAATTTCTCACATAGGGCTCGACCAATACCATGGGCACCACCGGTAACGACCACGACTTTATTGCTGTAATTCAAGACTTATATCCTTTTTTTAACAATCAATTAAATGCAAACAGACTCAAGAGCCAATCTTATTTGAGCTGGAATAGGCACAGACTTGTCAGTGGCGCGATCGACAAATACATGAGTAAAGGTCCCATAGGCAGAGGCACTTTGTTGGCCCTGCTTAAAAATGCCAATCCCGTATTCAACCGAGCTATTACCCAGCCGATTAACACGAAACCCGGCATCCAGTAACTCGGGATAGGCTACCGGCGACTTGTATTCACAACTGGACGCCACCACAAAGCCAATAACCTCAGCCGTTTGTATATCTAGCCCACCGCGCTCAATCAAAAACTGATTGGCAACCGAATCAAAATAACTGTAGTAGACAACATTGTTAACGTGGCCGTAGATATCGTTATCCATCCATCTCGTGGTGATCTCGGCAAAGTATTCGTACCCTGCACGGTGATCTTCGCGCTTAACTGCCGTACCCATTGAATTACTCCTACTTAAAATGCCTGCTGATAGATAGCCAGCGCATCGCTGTAGCTGACATCTCGTGGATTGTTGATGAGTAGCCGCTGCTGTAACAGAGCTTGCTCTGCCAACAGGGGCAAATCTGTCTCGGCGATGCCCATCTCAGCCAAACTGATTGGCAAGCCCAGGCGTTTGGCTAAGGCTAAAAAGTGATCCGCAAGCATCTCAGTCACCGCCACAGGGTCATTGGGCAACTGGGTATTAGGCAAGATGATTGGCGCTAGATCGGCATACAGATGCCCCGCCTGAGGGCCATTAAACCGCAGCACATGGGGCAGCACCAAACTATTACTAAGGCCGTGGGGAATATGGTAATTGCCCCCCAAGGGGTAGGCCAAAGCATGCACCGCCGCAACTGGCGCATTGGCAAAAGCCTGACCAGCCAACATGGCTCCTAGCAGCATGGCACTGCGCGGTTTCAGGTTATCACCCTGGGTAGCTGCCGTCTCAATATTGCTCGCCATCAGGCGCAGAGCCTCGCGGGCAAGCATATCTGACAATGGGTTTTTCTTATGTTTGGTAGTGAATGCCTCAATGGCATGGACCATGGCATCAATGCCAGTGGCTGCTGTGACTGCTGGAGGCAAACCTGTGGTCAACTCAGCATCTAGAATAATTTTATCCGCAAGCAACGTGCGGCTAACCACTCCCGCCTTGGTAGTTTCACCTGTGGTAATAATGGATACCATTGTGGCTTCGGAACCAGTACCAGCAGTGGTTGGTACCTGAATCAATGGCAGGCGGCCGCCAGTAATCTGATCCACCCCGTAAATGTCCTTCAGGGGTTGTTCGCCTTTAATCAGTACAGCTAATAACTTGGCCACATCCATAGAGCTCCCGCCGCCATAGCCAATCACACCATCGCAACCAAAGGCCTGAGCCGCTGCTACCGCATCCATCACCACAGATTCCGGTGGATCTGCAACCACATCGGAATAGAGACTCAACTCAATATTGTGCGCCTTTAGGCTATCGACACCGCTATCCAGTAAACCAAATTTAATAATACCTGGATCAGTGACCACCAGCGCTCGCTCCATGCCCAGACTCAGAGCCATCTCTCCCAACTGCCCGGCAGTGCCAGGCCCTACCAGCACATCAGACACGGTGCTAAACAGAAACTCATTACTAAGTGGGTTATTCATGGCTTGGTTGCTCATTGTTAATATCTTGTTGTTTTATTTGTCTTTTTTGGCGGACAGTCCATTGATAAACACATGAAAATAAGCCGCAGACAAATCATGATTATCAGAGCCAGTTACCCTGTCAGCAAGGTCCGGGCTGGCCTCCACTGCTCCGGACAATACATGCTGAGCTATCTCTGGGTCTATCTTTCTCAATGTATGGTCAGCAAAACCTTGGCGAATATGGGTGCCGAGCATGGCGCTATTTTTTCGATTGGCTTTTAAAATGGCCTTTCGGTGATCTTCATCCAATGAGGGCAGCGATCGGTAACGAATAAGTGGACCCTCCCCGGTAAACTGCACATTAAACAAATAGCGCAGCGACAACTCGACTTTGTGCAATCCATTTTCGCCACAATCATCCGCCTCTGCTAACAGCATGCCCTCGACAGCAAGGGTGCGATTAAAACACTGGAATAGCAGCTCTTCTTTGTTTTTTATATGGTAGTAAAACGCGCCTTTAGTCACCGCCAGTGAAATGGCAATCTCATCCAATGATGTGCCTTTATAACCCTTGACGTTAAAGTAAATCGACCCCATACGGTAAAAGGCTTCTCGCTTTGCACGATTTTGCTGGTCGCGATCAAAACTGTCCGTCGCCAGATTATTGAGCTTGGGAAATTCAATTGCGCCAAATTTGTGGGACTGGGCCGACAGACCATTTACCAGCAGATCCATCACACCATCTATAATGGGCTCTGGGTTTACCGCATGGGCACGGTTCAACCACACAGGGAACCACTGCAACACCGAAAACACACCAGAGGTGATGATGGCCGGATCCTGCCTTTCGATAACCCCTTCCTCAATACCCTGCTCCACCATTAACTGACAAAGAGAAAAAATATCAGCCCAGCGCCGACCAATATCGTTGGCATGGGCCTGGTGCAAGGTGGACACCTCGGTTAATAAAGCAAAATGCGGGGCCTGGCCGTTCAATGTGTCTATGTACTGATAAAAATGGGCTCGCACCATCTCGACAATCTTGTCCAGCCCAGTACCAGGCAAGGCAGCGGCCTGTTGAGCGCGGGCCAGCCACATCTCGCAACTGGCGACGTAGCATTGATAGATCAGATCTTCTTTGGTTTTGACGTAATAGTAGACACAGGTTTTGGTCAGCTTCATGCTGCCGGCGATATCTGCCAAGGTAGTGGCACGGGAGCCCTGCCAATTAAACAACTCAGCTGCCTCAGACAGAATCGACTGAAACTTCAATCGGTGCTGACGGCCTTTGGTAAACGGAGACTCAATATTATTATTGGTAAGTGGCTTCATAGCGACTGAAATGACCCAGGGTCAAACTAAATACTTGGCCGCAGAATAACATACTCTACTACTAGTTAAAGCCGCTGAGGCGTTTAGAGCCCCAGAAACCAGCCTCAACCAGATCTAAGCCAGCGCCGTAAACAGCATTTTACTCGATGCAATCACCAACACCATCGCTAGAAGTTTTTGCAAGGTCAGGGAAGAGGCGCGATGAGAGGCCAACTCAGCCCCCAGCAGACAACCTAAAAAGGCGGCAACCAATAACCAGCCGGTGCCAAACGGCCAGACCTGACCACTGAGCAAATAGCCGGCCAGGCCACCCAATGAATTGAGCAGAATAAACCCAGCGGCCACAGCTGTGCTCTCGCGCATAGAGCACCAACCAAAAATCAGCAGTATCGGGCTTAAAAATACTCCTCCACCAATTCCAGTGAGGCCAGCAGCAAAACCCAGCACAGCCCCCACTAACAAAACCACCATTCGCTTAGGCTCAGATCGCTCAGCGGCATGCGCTGGTACTAGTAACATGCGCACGGCTGCCAGCAGAAGTACGGTACCCACTAAGAATCGGTACGCCATGGCATCTATGGTCAGCATGCCAGCGACAAATGCTAGGGGCGTGGACGCCAGTACTAAAGGCCAAAACAGCTTGTAGGGCATCAATTGATGGGGTTTAAACCTATAGAGGAGCCAGCAGGTCACCACAATATTCATCAGCAGTGCCGCTGGGCGCATCTGTTCTGGCGCCAGCCCCCAGAGTGCCATCGCCGCTAGATAACCAGAGGCACCACCATGGCCTACCGAAGAATAGAGCACCGCCATCAGCACAATAGCGGCCAGCAAAAAGTAGCTGTAGTCGAGAACAAATAACTGAGCCACCGGAACTAGCCCCCAGTCATATTCATAAAGCGTACAATATCGGTCTGCTCTGCATCGAAATAATGGCGCTCAGGCTTGTTTTGAATCGCCTCGAGAATCTGTCTTTTCAGCCTTTCAATATCACCGGGATAACTGCGCATCACCTCGCGTAAATCAGCACTGTGTTCGTTGCCAAGGCACAGTAACAACCGCCCTTCTGCAGTTAGGCGCACCCGATTACATGATTCGCAGAAGTTATTGCTCATGGGAGAGATAAAACCAATTTTTGATTCACTGTTAGCCACCTGTAGATAACGGGACGGCCCGCCGGTAGTCTCTGCACTGTCTAACAAGGTAAATTCCGATGCCAGTTGCTGGCGAATTTGTTGACTACTGATTTTGGTGTTAGCTCTTTTATGGGAGGATATCTCCCCCAGAGGCATCTCCTCAATAAAAGAAATATCTAGGCCGTTATCCACCGCAAATCGCGCTAAATCCAGCACCTCATCATCATTAAACCCTGCCAAGATAACTGCATTGAGCTTTATTTTGGCAATCCCAGCCACTGCCGCCGCTTTAATACCCGCTAGCACCTGCTTCAGATCACCCAATCTTGTTAATGCTTTAAAGCGCTCTGCCTCAAGGCTATCAATACTAATATTAAGTCTCGATATGCCTGCATCTTTTAACGGCTGAGCCATACTGGGTAACAGCACCCCGTTAGTGGTCATGGTCAGTTCTTCAAGGTCGGGCAAGGCTGACAGAGCACCCACCAGCTTAAGGATATCCCGTCGAATAAGAGGCTCGCCACCCGTGAGCCGAATCTTGCGAATGCCCAACTCAACAAATGCTGCGGCTGTATCGCGTAGCTCTTCCAATGATAGTATCTGCTGTCTCGGCAGAAAGGTCATATCCTCTGCCATGCAGTAGGTACAGCGTAAATTACAGCGATCAGTAACCGACAGACGCAGATAGTTGATCTCGCGCCCAAAGGGATCGGTCAGCTGGGTCGAGCTTGGCAGACTGTTATGAATGGTCACTGTTATTAACTACCGCTTGATCAGGCTTTAAAGACTGTAGGGTAGCACATCAACCAGATCGCCGACCTCTATGGATTCGCCTACTTTTTGCACCACAAAGACATCTCCCCAACAAGCAGATGACAACACCCCACTGCTTTGATTTGGGTGAATCTCGACACCATTAGCCGTTAGACGACCACGCAAATAGACCTCACGGCTCTCCGCGTCCTTATTAAACTCAGCGCTAGTCTTAAGCAGCATGGGCGGAGTAACATGGCTACCCTGGCAGGCTTGTAAAAATGGTCGGGCCAGAATCATAAAGGTCACAAACACAGAGGCGGGATTGCCCGGCAAACCCATAAATGGGGTATCCATTACCTGGCCAAAAGCCAATGGTTTGCCCGGTTTGATGCCAACCTTCCAAAAATCCATCTCGCCGATTTTGTTCACCGCGGCTCTAACATAATCCTCTTCCCCAACAGAGACGCCACCCGCACTCAGCACCACATCCCCCTGAGCAGCAGCTTGCTTCAATATATGCTCTGTCGCTTCCGGGCGGTCGGGCACCACACCCAAGTCCACCACATCCATACCCAGCGCCTGCACCAAACCAGTCAAGGTGGCCCGATTAGAATTATAAATCTGCCCGGGCTGCAATGGAGTCCCGGGCTCGACCAACTCGTCACCTGTAGAAAAAATGGCCACCTTAAGCGGCTTATATACATCCACTTGACGCACACCAACCGACGACAGCAGCCCCATCTCTTGGGCACGCAGTATGGTGCCTGCGGTCAAAATAACCTGCCCTTCGCGAATATCCTGCCCCTTGCCACGTACATTTGCGCCCGCACCAACGTCCTTATCAAGTTTGACCGAGCCTTTGACTACTTTGCAGTTTTCCTGCATAGCCACGGTGTCCGCTCCCACGGGAATTTCACCGCCGGTGAAAATGCGTGCTGCAGTGCCAGCCTCCAGAGATTGGGGAGAAGTGCCAGCGGGAATGCGCTGACTGATAGGCAATTTAAACTGGTTGGCGGCGGCATCTACCGCACAAAATGCATAGCCGTCCATCGCGCTGTTAGCAGCTGGCGGCACATCCAACTCGGCAATAATATCAGCAGCCAACACGCGACCCAGAGCCTCGGTTACCAACACATGCTCAAGGCCGGCTCGACGACGCTCTACAGCCGCAGACTCAGCCTTGGCAATCAACGTTTTAATCGCTTTGGAGACTTTAAGCATCGGTTTTCCTGCGCACATGCTGCACAAAATTGCAGGGCTGAAAAGTACTATCGAGTTGTTGTCGAATAATGCCGTTCCAAGCTGTTTTGCAGGCCCCGGTAGAACCGGGCACACAGAATATCGCCGTGTTATTGGACAGCCCCGCCAAACAGCGAGACTGCACGGTGGAAGTACCTATCTCATCATAGGAAAGCTGGCGAAATAGCTCGCCAAAGCCTTCGATATGTTTATCAAACAGTGGAGACAGGGCCTCTGGAGTACTGTCGCGGCCGGTGAAGCCGGTGCCGCCAGTAGTGAGAATAACTTCCACCTCTGGATCCGCAATCCAGGCCGAGACAATCGCCCGCATCTGGTACACATCATCAAACACCAACTTGCGATCGGCCAGATGGTGGCCCTCTTCCTCCAGCGCCTGCTGTAAATAGGCTCCGCTGGTATCTGTGTCCAGACTGCGGGTATCGGATACGGTCAAAACCGCTATTTTGACAAACCGTCTTGGGGCTGTTGCATCATGAGCCACTATTTACTACTCCTAGTTTTGATTTTTTGGTGGGTTAAGATCCACAGACTGCACACCCTTCATCCGCCTGCGCCCTGAGCGCCAGCCATTGCCCAGTCTTGCCATCATAACGCTGAACCTGTCCATGTTGCTGGAAATAACCCAGCAAAATGCTGATCACAGTGGTGGCCTGCAAACTGCCCATGGCACCCAACACAGGCCCAACCACGCCCGAATTGCCGCAATTCATTAACGGCTCTGCAGAGTCTTTCTTAATAATACAGTTTAGACACAGACTGCGGTTATGCCCAAAATCAAAGGCCATTATTTGCCCCTCCCAACCCAGGGCCGAGGCACTGACAAAGGGAATTTTTTGCTGGTAACAATGGGCATTTAATTGCTGCCGGGCCTCTAGATTATCGGTGCAATCCACTACCAGGTCATAGCCAGAGGCTAACACCTGAGGCGATAGCTTCTCAGCATAAGAAGCAATATCAGTATCCGGGTTAAGCGCTAGTAGCCGCTGTCTGGCGCATTCCACCTTGGGCCTGCCGCAATCCTCTGGAGTATAAAGCACCTGGCGCTGAAGATTACTCTGGTCCACCCTATCCCCATCGCAAATACTCAAACGACCAATACCAGCTGCCGCCAGATACAAGCTCACTGGGCAACCCAGACCACCCATACCCACAATTAGCACATGGGCATTTAGCAGTTTGTTCTGACCCTGCTCACCGATATCATCCATCAACAGATGACGGCTATAGCGCATAAACTGGCTGTCAGTTAAAGACATAACAGGCGCTCCGCTTCGGCAAGATCATCTGGAGTATTTATATTAAAGAAAGGGTTAATGCTCTGCTCCGGCCAATCCAGATACACTGAATTCAAGTCCTCCAACAGAGGCTTAAAGCCACCATTTTTCTTAACCAATAGAGCCTGTTCAACCGCTGGCATCACCCGTTTATGCCAAAGGGAAAATGTCGGCTGGGCAAAGCCCTGGTAGCGCACACAGGCAATATCTGCATCTGTCTGCGCAATTGTCCTATGCAGAGACGCCACCAGATTCTCCGGGATAAAGGGCCCATCACAGGGCACCATCATTAAATACTCAGCACTGGACAGCTGCTCACTGGCCATTGCGCTATACAGCCCCACCAATGGCCCTTTAAAACCCTCCAGCTTATCGCTGACAGCCTTATTGCCGCAGAGCTCTGTATTGCCATTCACCAGCAACCTACCCACCTGAGGTGCCAAATTAGCCACAGCATGCTCCAACAGACTGCGGCCCGCCAACACAGCTTTCACCTTATTCACAGACCCCATACGGCTAGAGCGGCCCGCCGCCAAAATAACCCCGTCCACATTATTCATCGACATCCCACCGCTGGCTGGCGGCCCGGTCACTCGCTTTGCTCTCGACCCAATGCTGCTGGCCATCCTGTTCGACTTTTTTCCAAAAGGTCGCCTTGGTCTTTAGATAATCCATCACAAACTGCGCCGCCTCAAAGGCATCGGCTCGGTGCTGGCTGGCCACACCGACAAAAACAATCTGGTCGCTGGGCAGTAGCTCACCCACCCGGTGAATCACAGTAAGGCCAATCAAGTCCCAGCGCGCGGCAGCCTGATCCACAATCTCCTGCAACAGAGACTCAGTCATACCAGGGTAATGCTGCAAAGTCAGGGAGTTAATAGAACTGTCTTTTTCCAGGTCGCGCACCAACCCGGTAAAGGTCACTATCGCACCCACAGCAGCATCCATCTGACGCAGCAGCTGGTACTCTGCCCCGAGATCAAAGTCTTCAGTTTGAATACGAATACTGGGTTTCATAAGTCTTTAACCCCCAGTGACCGGTGGCAAAAATGCCAGCTCAGCGCCATCGAAAACCGGCTGCTCCCAGCCTACAATCATCTGGTTGAGCGAGATCAGCACCTGGGGCTGAGATAGCTCGGCAAATAAAGCTGGATGGTCTGCCGCCAGCTGATCACGAACCTTGGCGGGCGTTAAATCTGCCCTGGCTTCAATATTGGGTGTTACACCCTCAGCAAAATCGCCCAAGCGGCCAAAAAACAATAGCTTGATCATATTAAGCCCCAGCAGACCAGTCGCCGGATTTGCCGCCGGTTTTATTGAGCAGCTTAGTGGCGTTAATAACCATGCCTTTATCGATGCCCTTACACATATCGTACACCGTTAGCGCCGCCACAGAGGCCGCCGTTAGGGCCTCCATTTCAACACCGGTTTTGCCTGTGGTTTTGCACAGAGCGGTAATGACCAGAGTCTGGCCCTGCAGCTCAATATCCAGAGTAATTTTTGATAGAGGCAATGGATGGCACAGGGGAATCAGATCACTGCACTTTTTAGCTGCCTGAATACCCGCAATTCTGGCTGTGGCATACAGATCGCCCTTAGGTAGGCTGCTGTCGGTAATAGCAGCCACAATATTTGGGGTTAACTCGACCTGCGACTGGGCCACAGCAGTGCGAGCCGTATCTGCTTTATCAGATACGTCGACCATATGGGCTTCGCCGCTGGCGTTAAGGTGGGTTAGCTGAGTTGGGTGCGACATAGGCTGCAAAAACCATAATTGGGCTGAATAGCTGTTCATTATGGCAAAGTCTAGCGGGCTATTACATGATTTAAACGACCTTGAATGCCATACAAACGCAATAAAAACCCCATAGCCTATTACAAAAAGGTGGCAATCTTCTCCAGCGGCAGGCGCTTAATATCCGGCACCAAGGCACCCTCTTCCGGATAACCCACCACCAACAGCAAAAACGGTCGCTCATGGCTGGGGCGTTCAAGAATTTCACTCAAAAACTTCATAGGGCTGGGGGTATGGGTGAGAGTCGCCAGCCCCGCCTGGTGCAATGCCGTAATTAACATGCCCGTTGCAATACCCACAGACTCGGACGTGTAGTAATTCTGATGCTTGGTGCCATCTTCATCAATAGTGGATTTCTTCAGAAAAATAGCAACCAATGCCGGGGCAGTTTCCAAAAAGGGTTTGTTGGCATCGGTGCCAAGGGGCGCCAGCGCATCGAGCCACTCCTCCGACGCGCGATTCTCGTATAGCTCGCGTTCCTCCACCTCAGCGGCTTGGCGAATCTTTTTCTTAATCGCCGCATCCTGCACCACGGCAAAATGCCAGGGCTGCATATTGGCACCGCTGGGCGCAGAGCCCGCCGCCAAAATGGCATGCTCGAGTACAGAGGGAGGAATAGGTTGATCTGAGAAATCGCGCACCGAACGACGCTTAGCCATTTGCTGATAAAACGCCTGTGCCGACTGGGCCATAGCCGTCTCTTCCTGAGGCGAAAAATCCAGGGGAATAAAAGCGTCTGTTTTGGCCATAATTGAAATTGTTAGAGTTATTAGATGATTAGGGTAACTTAGCCAGCAAAATTAACCAAATAGATCGCCAGTGCTATATTTTGCTGTAGCGCCCTGCTCTAGCTTTAGCAGCCGTTTTTTAAGCGGTAACCCACCGCTATAGCCCACCAGGTCTCCATTTGAACCAATAATACGGTGGCAAGGAATAATAATCGCAATGGCATTGGCACCATTGGCCGCCGCCACCGGGCGAATGGCCTTCACCTGATCAACCTGCCGGGCCAAATCCAAATAACTGCTGGTGCTGCCGTAGGGAATCTGCATCAAGCCATTCCATACTGACTTCTGAAAATCACTGCCTACCAGCAATAGTGGCAGTTCAAACTCTTGTCGGCTACCGAGAAAGTATTCATCGATCTGAGTTCGAGCCATCTGCAAAATATCATCATCTCGCTCTACAAATTCTGCGCCAAGACCTTTTTGAAGCCGCTTATCAATAGCCCCTCTCATGCGGCGATATCTAAAATCTAGCAGGCAGAGCTTGCCGTCAAAGGAGCCAAGAATAAATTCGGCCACCTTTGTTTTATAGAACTGAATATTGATCTGATTGATGGGTACCATAATTTATAGCCAGCGACGCACTGACAAAAGATAAGCCTCAAACTCCGCCCCAAACAGCACTTTTAAAACTTGCTCCTCTACAAATGCGCTATCGGCTTATAAGCAGACAATAATCCTAATAAGGTGTTTGACTGATAAATTAAACGCGCTTCGCTTCCTGAATCTTCTTCAGATTCTGAACTGCCAACTGCGCAATGGGCGTAAGCCCCAAATCAGTGTCCACTGGCTGTTCAGTAATAAGGTTTTTCATGGGCGGTGACCAAAATTTTTCCAGATGCTGGGCCACCTGATCGGCGACCATTTGATCGTTGCCGTTAGCGCTCATATTTAGGGCGATCTGATTGACCATGCTAACTAGGCGTTCAATTTTGGATTCTGACATGCTGTACTCTTCTACTTTTCAACGTCTGTAAGCCGGTGGCCATTGGTATAAACCACATGACGGCCTGTTCTAGAAAACCCAACCAGGGTCAAACCTGACTGCTCTGCCAACTCTATAGCAAGGGAAGTTGGCGCCGATACCGCGGCTAGAATGGGGATATTCGCGCTGGCGGTTTTGGCCACCATTTCATAGCTGGCTCTGCTGGTGACCAACACAAAACCCGGCTGTCGTTCTTGCTTATTAATTGCACCCAATAATTTGTCTAGGGCATTATGGCGGCCCACATCCTCCCGCAAAATGCTTATCTCGCCCCCTGGGCTACACCAGGCCGCGCCATGGACTGCGCCGGTCTGTTGCTGCAACTGTTGCTCACCGCCCAACCCTGCTATGGCTCGCTGCAGGGCTTTATGACTAACCGTCAACTCTGTATCAATCTTGTTTGGTCTGGTGATGGCCTGTTCTAGAGATTCGGCACCACAGAGTCCACAGCCGGTTCGCCCTACTAAATTGCGGCGGCGTTCTTTTAACGCGGCAAAAGGTTCAGCGGTGATACTGAGTGCTAGCTCTATACCTTTATCAGTAACGATTTCTTCGCAATCCAGCAGTTGCTTGGGGGAGTTTAAAATCCCTTCGCTAAGGCTAAACCCCAAGGCAAAATCGTCTAGATTATGGGGCGTTGCCATCATCACCACATGGGAGATGCCGTTATACACCAAGGCCACGGCAGTCTCTATGGCCACCCAGTCTGTGCCTTCGACGATCTCGCCGGCTTTCCAGATAACACGACTGACCTTATCTGAACCAGCAGCTGCCATGGTTAATGCCGCGCTTCTTTTAATAGGTTTTGCTGGTGCTTATCAAAGGATTTTTGTCGCGCCTGCCAATTGGAGGGCTCGGTCACTTTGCTCAGCTGCACTGCGGTCACCTTGTACTCTGGGCAGTTGGTGGCCCAGTCACTGTTATCCGTAGTGATCACATTGGCACCGGAAACCGGGTGATGGAAGGTGGTGTACACCACCCCGGGTTTTACTCGCTCGGTAACATTGGCACGCAGTACCGTGTCCCCTACTCGGCTATTAATGCCAACCCAATCTCCCTGATTAATACCGCGCTCTTCAGCATCATGAGGATGGATTTCCAGCAGGTCTTCGCCGTGCCATTCACTATTATCTGTGCGTCTGGTTTGGGCGCCTACGTTGTACTGGGACAGAATACGGCCAGTGGTTAGCAACAGCGGGAATTTACGATTGGCGCGCTCGGTGGTCGGCACATATTCCGTCATGGCAAAGAAGCCTTTACCGCGCACAAATTCGTCGATATGCATAATCGGCGTGCCATCCGGGGTGTTGTCATTACAGGGCCACTGGATACTGCCCAGTTGCTCTAGACGCTCATAGGACACACCGTTAAAGGTTGGAGTCAGGCGCGCAATCTCATCCATAATCTCTGAAGGATGGCTGTACTCCATCTTGCAGCCCAACGCATTGGCCAGGGCCATGGTGCCTTCCCAGTCGGCTTTGCCGCTTAATGGTGGCATGGCCTTGCGCACTCGCGAGATTCTTCGCTCCGCATTGGTAAAGGTGCCATCTTTTTCTAAGAAGGAAGCACCAGGCAAAAATACATGGGCAAATTTAGCGGTTTCATTAAGGAAGATATCCTGCACTACCAAGCATTCCATGGCGCGCAATGCCGCCTCTACATGCTGAGTATTGGGGTCGGACTGGGCGATATCTTCGCCCTGACAATAGAGGCCTTTAAACTCGCCATCCAGTGCCGCATCAAACATATTGGGAATACGCAAACCAGGCTCGCTATCTAGGGTAACGCCCCACTCTCCTTCAAATAACTCGCGAGTGGCTCCATCAGAGATATGACGATAGCCGGGCAGTTCATGAGGGAACGAACCCATATCACAGGAGCCCTGCACATTGTTTTGCCCCCGCAGCGGGTTTACGCCCACGCCATCGCGACCAATATTGCCGGTCAGCATAGCCAGGTTGGCAATACCCATTACAGCGGTTGAGCCCTGGCTGTGCTCTGTTACACCTAGGCCGTAGAAGATCGCGCCATTGCCGCCTGTGGCATAGAGCCGCGCCGCAGCACGCAGATCTGCAGCAGGTACGCCGGTGATACTCTCGGTGTTCTCTGGGGAATGGCGCTCGTCGCCAATAAAGGCCAGCCACTTTTCAAATTCAGTTACGTCACAGCGCTCTTCAATATAGTCCCGCGCTTCCAGCCCTTCGTTTACAATAACATGGGCTAAGGCATTTAGCACAGTGACATTGGTCCCGGGGCGAACTGGCAGATGATAGTCGGCGGTAATATGGGGGGAGCTAACCAGCTCAATTTTGCGCGGATCAATCACAATTAATTTGGCGCCTTCACGGAGGCGACGCTTGAGTCGCGAACCGAATACCGGGTGGGCTTCGGTGGGGTTGGCCCCCATCACTACAACCACATCAGCATCGGCCACAGAGGCAAAGGTTTGGGTACCGGCAGATTCACCCAAGGTGGTTTTTAAGCCAAAACCAGTGGGCGAATGGCAGACCCGGGCACAGGTATCAACGTTGTTGTTACCAAAGCCGGCACGAACCATTTTTTGTACCAGGTAGACTTCTTCGTTGGTGCATCTGGACGAAGATATAGCCCCTATGCTGGTGCGGCCATATTGACTTTGGATCGCTTTAAAGCGCTGCGCTGTGTAGGTCACCGCCTCTTCCCAGGACACTTCTTTCCATGGGTCGTCTATAGAATCGCGAATCATGGGTACTGTAATACGGTCTTTGTGAGTGGCATAACCAAAGGCAAAGCGACCCTTAACGCAGGCATGGCCTTCGTTGGCCTTGCCGTCCTTGTAAGGTGTCATGCGCACTACCTCATTGCCCTTCATCTCAGCTTTAAACGAGCAGCCAACACCGCAGTAGGCGCAGGTGGTAGTGACCGAATGTTCCGGTTTACCGGCTTCGATAATACTCTTCTCAGTGAGAGTCGCCGTTGGGCAGGCGTTGACACAGGCACCACAGGAGACACATTCGGAATCCATAAAGTCTTCGGCCTGACTGGCGCTGACTTTGGATTCAAAGCCGCGGCCATCAATGGTCAGGGCAAAGGTGCCCTGCACTTCTTCACAGGCGCGCACGCAGCGGGAGCAGACAATGCACTTGGATGGATCGAAGGTAAAATAGGGGTTGGACTCGTCTTTTTCCGCTTCAAGATGGTTCTCGCCTTCAAAACCATAGCGCACTGAGCGCAAACCCAATTCACCAGCGGTGTCCTGCAGCTCGCAGTCGCCATTAGTGGGGCAGGTTAGGCAATCGAGCGGGTGATCGGAGATATACAGCTCCATCACATTGCGGCGCAACTTGGCAATTTCATCGGACTGGGTTTTCACCTCCATGCCCGCTTCTACTTTGGTGGTGCAGGAGGCGGGGAAACCGCGACGGCCTTCAATCTCAACCAGACAGACTCGGCAAGAGCCAAAGGATTTAAGCTGGTCGGTGGCACAGAGGCGCGGAATTTTGACACCACTCTCGGCGGCGGCTCGCATCACTGAGGTACCCTCTGGAACTGTGACTTCAACGCCATCAACACTCAGGGTTACCAGCTCGGTGGCGGTGCTTTTTGGGGTACCGTAATCTGCTTGGGGTTCGTAGAATTCCAACATATCAGTTATCTCCTCTAACTTCCCCGGTAAAGTCACTCGAAAAATGCGCAAGTGCACTGCGCACTGGGAATGGTGTCATGCCGCCCATCGCGCAAAGGGAACCCATTTCCATGGTGTCGCACAGGTCATGGAGTAAAATCAGGTTATTGTCGCGGTCTTCATTGGCCACAATGCGGTCGATCACCTCAACACCGCGCACCGAGCCAATACGGCATGGGGTACATTTGCCACAGGATTCCGCCACGCAAAACTCCATGGCAAAGCGTGCCTGGGCAGCCATATCAGCGGTGTCATCAAACACCACAATACCGCCATGACCAATCATGGCTTTTATTGCCGCAAAGGCCTCGTAATCCAAAGGTGTATCCCACTGGGATTCAGGCAAGAATGCTCCCAAGGGCCCGCCCACCTGAATGGCGCGAATGGGGCGACCGCTAAAAGTACCCTGGCCATAGTCTTCAACCACCTCGCGCAATGTCACACCAAAGGCCAACTCAATTAGGCCACCGCGTTTAATATTGCCCGCCAGCTGAATAGCTAATGTACCCCGAGAACGGCCCATACCAAAGTTTTGATAGGTCTCTGCGCCCTGCTCCAAAATAGTTGAGATGGCTGCCAGGGTCAGTACATTGTTGACCACGGTGGGCTTGCCAAACAGACCTTCGATTGCCGGCAGTGGCGGCTTGGCGCGAACCATGCCACGCTTGCCCTCAAGACTCTCTAGCAATGAGGTCTCTTCACCACAGATATAGGCACCGGCACCTAGGCGCACCTCCAAATGAAAGGCTTTGCCGGAACCCTGAATATTGTCGCCCAAGAAATCGGCTGCTTCCGCTCGTTCAATCGCAATATCTAATAGCTTATGGGCCACTGGATACTCTGAACGCAGATAGATATAGCCCTGGGTCGCACCCACTGCCAAACCAGCGATGGCCATGCCCTCGATCAGCTGGTAAGGATCGGATTCCATCACCAGACGGTCGGCAAAGGTGCCGGAATCGCCTTCATCTGCATTGCAGACAATGTATTTTTGCTCGGCATCGCAATTTAAAACCGTCTGCCATTTGATGCCGGCAGGAAAGGCTGCGCCACCGCGACCACGCAGACCAGAGTCTTTTACCTGATCTACAATCTGCTGACCGGTCATGGCCAGGGCAATTTTTAAGCCTTTAAAGCCATTGAGCGCTTGATAGTTGTCGAGACAGACTGGATCACCCAGCCCGGCACGAGCATAGGTCAGACGCTGTTGGCTGGCCAGATAGTCCATCTGCTCAACCTGACCCAGATACAGATCATGGCTGCTGGCATCGGCCTCAAGGGCATCTAGAATACTTGGAATATCTTTACTGGATACCGGGCCAAAACCTATGCGGCCTGCATCTGTATCCACTTCTAGCAGCGGCTCCAACCAGAACATACCGCGGGAACCGTTGCGCACCGGCTCTACACCAGCAGCTTGCAGAGCATGGGCTACTGCTTCAGCACCACAGGCCAGCGCCGTGGTGTCTTGGGGAATATAAAAGCTCATCGAGCACCACCCAAATTGGCCATCAGCTCATCAAAGCGCTCGGCATCTACCCGCGCCACAATATCATCATTGATTCGCACTGAGGGTGAGCAGGCACAGTTACCCAGACAGTAAACCGGCTCCAAAGTAATGCCGCCATCGGCGGTGGTCTCGTGGTAGTCGATACCCAAGGCCTGTTTGGCATGGGCCTCAAGCTGGCGCGAACCCATTGACTGACAGGCTTCAGCTCGACAGATCTGCACGGTATTGCGGCCTACCGGGTGAGTTTTAAAATCATGGTAGAAGCTGATTACCCCATGAACTTCAGCGCGAGACAGGTTAAGCCCAACGGCAATGGTGGGCACCGCGGAGTCTGGCACATAGCCAATTTCCGCTTGAATTGCGTGCAGCAGAGGCAGTAAGCCACCGGGGACGGCTTTGAACTGTTCTACTAGATGGCTGATATCAGCCCTGTTTTTCTCTGTTGTTGCCACGTTTGCCAGCTCCTGACGCTTATCTCAAAAAGCTCTGTCTCCTGTGCTAGTAATATTTGATCAAAACCAGCCCTGTTTGGCGCGCAGTCTACCACCATCATTCCTGTGTTCTCGGGCCCTAAGCGACTCTTATTTATCTAATAAGGACCGCTACTTTGGCCCGTTTATTTGCCTAATACGCGGGCGTGAAAGGCAATATGTTCCCCTATAAACGTAGCAATAAAAAAGTAGCTGTGATCATAGTTTGGCTGCATCCTTATCTGCATCGGAAACTGGGTATCTTTGGCTGCCTGCACCAGCAACTCAGTTTTAAGCTGCTCGGCTAAGAAGTTATCCCCTTGCCCTTGGTCTACCAGCACCGGAAGATGCTTCTGAGCCTGATGAACCAGCTCAACCGTGTCGTACGGCTTCCAATTCTCTCTGTTATTCCCCAAATAATGGCTCAGGGTTTTCTCACCCCAGGGGCAATTAAGTGGCGAACAGATGGGTGAAAAGGCGGATACTGACTTAAACAAGCCGGGGTTTTTAAGGGCGATGGTTAAGGCCCCATGGCCACCCATGCTGTGTCCGGAAATAGCTGCGCGCTGGCCATCTACAGGGAACTGGGCATTAATCAATGCTGGCAGCTCATCCACCACATAGGAATACATCTGATAGTGCTCGGCCCAGGGCTGCTGGGTGGCATTGACATAAAACCCAGCGCCAAGGCCCATATCGTAAGCAGCATCTGGATCATCCGCCACGCCCTCACCTCTGGGGCTGGTATCTGGGCACAGTATGGCAATACCATGCTCCGCAGCATACTGTTGGGCACCGGCCTTTTGCACAAAGTTCTCGTCGGTGCAGGTTAGGCCAGATAGCCAATACAGTACAGGCACGGGACCCTGCTCAACCTGAGGTGGCAGGTATAGGCTAAACGTCATTTCGCAGTTAAGTACCGCGGACTGATGCTTATAGCGCAGCTGTTGGCCACCAAAACTCTGGTTAGCGCCTATTTGCTCTGGGGCTTGATGAGCCATTTAAAACTCCCCCTTAAAATTCAACAACTGAACGAATACTCTCGCCCGCATGCATTAAATCAAAGGCTTTATTAATATCCTCTAGAGGCATCTTATGGGTAATGAGGTCATCGATATTGATCTTGCCATCCATATACCAGTCAACAATCTTGGGGACATCGGTGCGACCGCGGGCGCCGCCAAAGGCGGTACCGCGCCAGGAGCGGCCTGTCACCAGCTGGAATGGTCTGGTGGCAATCTCTTTGCCCGCACCGGCTACGCCGACGATGCAACTCTCGCCCCAACCTTTGTGGCAGCATTCCAATGCCTGACGCATAACATCAACATTGCCAATGCATTCAAAGCTGTAATCCACACCGCCGCCGGTCATCTGAATAATATGGTCGACAACATTGTCCACTTCTCGGGGGTTGATAAAGTCGGTCATGCCAAACTGCTTGCCCAGCGCGGCGCGGGCTGGGTTGAGGTCGATTCCAATAATACGCGTGGCGCCAACCATTTTGGCGCCCTGGATAACATTGAGGCCAATACCACCAAGGCCAAACACAGCCACTGTGGAGCCAGCCTCCACTTTCATTGTGAAAGCCACAGCACCAATACCGGTGGTTACACCACAGCCGATATAGCAAATCTTGTCAAAGGGCGCATCTTCGCGCACTTTGGCCAGACTAATCTCTGGTAGCACTGTGTAGTTAGAAAAGGTAGAGCAACCCATGTAGTGCAGTATGGGTTTGCCTTCAAAAGAAAAACGACTGGTTCCGTCGGGCATGACGCCCTGCCCCTGAGTCGCGCGAACCGCCTGACAGAGGTTAGTTTTGGGATTGAGGCAGAAATCACATTCACGACATTCCGCTGTATACAGCGGAATCACGTGGTCTCCAGGCTTAAGGTTTTTGACCCCAGGGCCCACATCAACCACCACGCCTGCACCCTCATGGCCCAAAATAGCGGGAAAGGCACCTTCAGGATCATCACCAGATAGAGTAAACGCGTCCGTATGGCAGACACCCGTAGCTTTGATCTCAACCAAGACTTCTCCAGCTCTTGGGCCATCGAGGTCGACCTCCACAATTTCTAAGGGCTTTCCTGCTCCAAATGCAACGGCGGCTCTGGTCTTCATACTCTGATTCCTCTACTAAATAATATGTTAGGGATTTTTGTTATGGGTTAGTTGATTGCTGGTTGCCATACTAGGCCAAAACAGGCTATTTTGGCTATCAGAAAGCGACGTCATAATCCTAAACTCAACATCCGGTGCGCCCAATGAGATCAATAATAAAACTCGCCCTTTTGTGTCTGTTAGTTAGTCCCACAGGCTGGAGCGCTGAGCCCCCGGGCGCACCAAAGTCTATTGATAGTCTGGTGATCTACACCGCCAAAAAAATCATCACCATGGAGCCCGCGCTACCAGAAGCCACTGCGGTGGCAGTTGCCGATGGAAAAATTGTGGCTGTGGGCAGCCTTAAGTCACTAGATAGCTGGATAGAGCAGACCAATAGCCGCATTGACCGGCGCTTTGAAGGCAAAGTGATTATGCCCGGGTTTATTGACCCCCATGTGCATCCCAGCTTGCCGGCGGTGCTCACTCAGTTTGCCTTTGTTGCGCCAGATGACTGGTCATTGCCCACTGGAGAGTTCCCCGGGGCCAAAACTCCGGAAGCTTATATCGATCGCCTTAAGCAGCTAGCCAGTCAGCAAACAGACAGGAGCGTCCCCTTTATTGCCTGGGGCTATCACCCCCTATGGCACGGCACCCTATTTCGTCAGGAGTTAACGCAGCTCTTTCCCGACCAGCCGGTAATGCTCTGGCATAGATCCTTCCATGAATTGATTGCCAATGATGCAGCTCTGGATCTGCTGGGGGTTACCCAGGCTGATTTAGCTGGCCATCCATTAACCAACTGGTCTAAGGGCCACTTTTTTGAAAATGGCATGTACGCCCTGATACCTAAGATGCCCTTTCTATTTGATCCCGCGCGCTTTGGCAAAGGTATGGAAAACTTTATTCGCATGGTGCATCAGGGTGGTGTCACCACAGCCCTGGATATGGGCACTGGTGTATTTGGCAACCCGGATGCCGAGATCAAGCTAATTCGCCATACCGTGGAGAGTAGCCAGGCCCCGGCACGGGTGATTTTGACGCCAATAATTACCGACTTTATTGGCCGCAAGCAGACTATAGAGCAGGCGTTGCAGCAGGTGGATAAATGGCGAGACCAGAGCAGCCACCGAGTATTATTCGATCGCCGCTTTAAGCTGATGATCGATGGCGCTATATACAGCGGGCTGGCCCAGTTTAAATTTCCCGGCTATATAGATGGCCACGAGGGGGTATGGATGGTGCCCCATAAGGTCACTGAACAATGGGCTCAGGCTTTCTGGGATGCTGGCTATCAGCTTCATGCCCATACCAATGGCGATGGCAGTGCTGAGGTGTTGATTGACCTGCTTAAAACCTTACAAAGCAATACACCCACGGCAGATCATCGACTGGCGCTGGAACATTTTGCTTACACCACTGAAGATCAAAACCGTCAGCTGGCGGAATTGGGCGCTGTGGTGTCGGCCAATCCCTACTACCACTTTATTCTCAGCGATATTTACAGCGACCAGTGGCTTGGCGCAGACCGGGGCAATCAGATGGTGCGACTGGGTTCATTGGAGCGACTGGGCATGCCCTTTGCCTTTCACTCAGACAGCCCAATGGCGCCCCTAGAGCCCCTAACCCTGGTGTCTGCCGCAGTTAATCGGGTGACTATTAATGGCAATCTGACCGGGGAAAACGAGCGGGTAAGTCTGGAGGCAGGCCTGCGCGCCATTACCATTGATGCCGCCTGGGTCATGGGCTGGGAAGATAAAATCGGGTCGATTCGCGCCGGCAAAAACGCCGACTTCACCATATTGGAAGCCGACCCTTATCGAGTTGCCCCCAAGCGCATAAAAGATATCAAAATCTGGGGTACGGTATTTGAAGGGGTGCCAGCACCCCTAAATTAGGTTTAGCTGCGGCGAATACAGCCCGGCAAGCTACAGAGCATTTCAAATAGCAGATTAGCGGCCAGAAGCGAGGTATTGCCAGTGGTATCGTAGGGGGGCGATACCTCCATCAGATCGCAACCCACAAGATTGAGACCGTGGCAACCGCGGATCACTTCTAGCCCCTGTGAAGCGCTTAAGCCGCCGGGCTCTGGTGTGCCAGTGCCCGGTGCCACTGAGGGGTCCAAGCCATCAATATCAAAGGTTAGATAAGCGGGGGTATCTGGCCCTACAGACTCACGAATCTGGTCCATCATAGGTGCCAGTGATTTGTACCAGCATTCCTCAGCGGTAATCACAGTGGCGCCCTGCTCTCTGGACCAATCAAAATCATCGGCTGCATAGCCGGTGGCCCTTAAGCCAATCTGAAACATTTTATTTGTCTCTATTAGGCCTTCCTCGATAGCGCGGCGAAACACTGTGCCATGAGCAATTTTTTCACCAAACATTTCATCATTTATATCGGCATGGGCATCCACATGAATCAATGCCACTGGCCCATGAACCTTAGCCAGAGAGCGCAATATCGGTAAGGTGCAGGTATGATCACCTCCCACCGAGATTGGCTTGGCACCAGCGGCCAAAACATCATCTATGACAGACTCGATCGCATCCACAGTCTTCATTAGGTTGTAAGGGTTAACCGCCACATCACCAATATCTGCTACCTGAAAAGAATCAAAGGGGGCGGCTTGAGTAGCCATGCCGTAGGGGCGCACCAACACAGATTCTGTTCTGATTTGTCGGGGCCCAAATCTAGTACCAGGGCGGTTGCTGGTGCCTATATCCACTGGCATGCCTAGCAGAGCCACATCAAGACCTGCGGCATCATCCTGCACTGGCAGCCTAAAAAAGCTCGCCTGACCGGCAAACCTAGGCATTTGATTACCACTCAAGGGCTGGTTGAAGTTGTCTTTGGATTGGTCCGCCATAGTGCTGTCTCGGTAAATATTTGATCGCGCCAGTGTATCATCGGCAAAATTAAAGACTTCATACACCAAAAGGGTAAGCGAGTAACCCATTCATGGACATCTTGTATAACCAGTAAAACCGTCCTAGATAGGCTAGGCAAAGGTTGCCTATTGTTGTTAAGCTAACTTAAAAATAATAAGAGCACTCCTCTAGGAGAACATTAATGCCGAACAAATATTCCCTGCTGATAATCGCTTTTATGCTAACCGCCTGTGGCGGTGGCGGTTCCGAGCCACAAACCGCACCTGGGCCCATTACCACAACTCCTCCAACAACCGATGATGGCTCCTGGCAAGAGGCAACTCCAGAGTCTGTGGGAATGGATTCGACACTGATATCCAGCGCATTTGATGAGGCGTTTGCCGATGGAACCTACACCGGTGGGGCCCTCGTGATCAAAGACAGCAATCTTATATACGAGCGCTACCGCGGTATTATGTCCGCTGAGGAATCTACCCTCATAAATTCCCTGGGTTCCGATAGCCTGACCCTGCAAAGCCTTTACGGCAGCAGAGATAAAGATAGCCTCGCCAGCTCTTGGTCCACAGCAAAGTCTTTTGTCAGCGCTATGGTAGCCATCGCGATTGAGCAGGGCTTTTTAGAGTCCGTCGACCAAAGTGCGGCAGATTATATTGATGAATGGGGCGACGATGATCGCGCTCAGATCAGTATCCGCAATCTGTTAGATATGCGCTCCGGCTTGCACTTGGTTTGCCTAGATCCCACTACTGGCTTACTGGGCACCTGCAACAGTGACAGCGGCGGTAGCGGCGGCAATCTGGTGTATGCTGATAATCAAATGACTGCCTGTATTGACCGCCAGTTGGCCGAGCGCGGCGTCAATCAGCCTTGGTATACTGCTGGAGGACCCTACCAAGCTGGCTACTGGGTCTACTCTAACTGCGACACCATGGTGCTGGGAGAAATCCTCTACCGCGCAACCGGGCAAGATTTGCAGACATATGCCGACACCCATCTGTTTTCGAAAATTGGCATGACCGCCTATTGGTGGCGCGACAACGACCCCAACGATCAGGTGGATGGCAACTACCTAGCCTACTGCTGTCTGGATGCGACGCCCAGAGACTTTGCTCGATTTGGTCAGCTATTGCTCAATAACGGCGTTTGGAACGACGAGCAAATTATTCCCGCGTCCTATATCGACAAAATCAAAAATATTGTGGTGGACTCTGTACTGGCAGCGCAATTTAACGGTGCATTCAGTTATGGTTTGAAATTCTGGACCATTGCTCCCGGGCGCCAGGCCGATGGCTCCTTCTATCCACCAGCCAATACCATTTATTCAACCATAGGATTTGATGGCCAATATATTATGGTCGACTTTGATAACAATATGGTGGTGGTGCGCAACAGTATCTACTACCCGGCACTAAACCGTAGCGGCGAGCGCAAAATGAAACTCGATAGCATGGATATAGCCAACTCAAACTTTACTGTCACCTTGCCTGCAGGCTTAGGCATGACATCGGGCTCCAGCTTCAGCCCTTCTGCTCTGCTTTATAAATTAAACCAATCAATCAACCCATAATAAGAAAGGATATACCCTATGATCGACATTATTATCGCAACTCTGGCGCTGGCAATGGTTCAAATATGGCTGCTGCCCATGAGCATCAGCATGGACAATTTTGCCTGGCTCCTGTCTGCCCGTGACGAGCCAACTGAAAGCTCTGTACTTCAGCAGCGGGTGGAAAGAGCAAAGCACAATCTGCAGGAGAGCCTCCCCGCGGCCTTGGCCCTATTCCTATTGGCGCTACATATGGATGTAGATATCTCAACCACCGCCACCTACTGGCTCGGCCTGCGAATCATCTATGTGCCTATCTATATGGCTGGCGGTACTTATCTTCGCACTGCGGCCTGGATTGGCTCTATTGTTTGCCTGGTCCAGATGGCATTGCAGTTAGTATAAAATACTGACTTAACGGCCTTTTTCAAAAGCCCTCTTAGGAGGGCTTTTTTTATGGCAAAAATATCTGGAGCACATCCATGAAAATGCCTCTATCCAAACTAAAGAAATACTTTGCCGTGGACAAGCTGATCTACCACTCGGTGGATTTAAGCCTGTATATGGTGTCTGCAATTGTCGAAGGCAACGAATACTATATTGCCGACAATCAGGGGAATTTTCTTAAATCACACAACCTTGTGGAGCTGCAAAAATTGCTTAAAGAGGTGCCTGCAAAACTGGCTGTGCTCCGGCATACAAGCCCCTATGATGAAATGATTGGTGGCCCAGAAAAAGGCAGGAGCAATGTGCTGGAGGTACCCTTAGGCGACAACAAGCTGTATTAGTCATTCCACCAAGGTATGCCCACAAACGAACGCAGATCCATTTCATGAGTCCAGGTTGATCTATGCTGCTGGGCAAGATGCCAATAGGTATCGGCAATTTTAGTCGGCAACATCAGGCCATCATGCTCCAGACCGCGCGTTTCTCGCAGTGCTTGAAACTGTTCTGGCCCAAGCATTTTACCCAAGGTGTCTGGCGCATCGACCGGCCCATCAATCAGTACATGAGCAATATGAATCCCCTTGGGACCAAACTCAGCGTTCAACGATTGGCACAGCATCCGCCGCCCACCCATGGCGGCTGCGTGAGAGTGCTGACCAGCATTGCCTCGTATCGCGGCCGTCGCAGAGGTAACAATAAAAGTCCCTCTGCCACGCTGCTCCATCAAAGGGCAAACCGAAGAGGCTGCCCGAAATAAGCCAAGAGTAGCTAACCGCCAACACATCTCAAATGCTTTATAGGAAGTATCTGCCAGATTGCGATCACCTATCTGGGCGCCTAGATTGTAAATCACCACTTCGATTGGCCCAATGTCGCGCTCAATATCCGCGGCCATAGTTTCAATGGTATCTGCTTGAGTCGCATTAAGCAGAAAGCCCGAGGCATCGCCACCATCCGCTTTGATTCCCTCAATCAGCCTATCTAGGCCTGGCTGATCACTGCGACGACAGAGCACCGCATGGTAACCCTCAAGAGAAAATCTGGCACCAGCTGTTCCACCAATACCTGCTCCTGCTCCAATCACCAAACATACTGGCTTCATAGAATTACCCTTTTAATGTAAGTTAAATCCCAGTTTGTCACTGTAGGCAACGCAGGTCTAGCAACTTGCTATCCAACTCAAACATTCATAAGACTTCCCAAAAATAATAAAGAAATGACCATGATGCTGAACGCTCTGATTTTTAAACCTTCTCGGGCACCCTCTTTGCCAGTCAAATCAATGGCCTTTGCATGCGCTTTGTTGGTTCTTTCAGTTGTCGCAATTGATGCAAGTGCCCGTACCGCCTACCCGGTTAATGACGATCAAAAACAATCGAAGATCAGTCAAACTGCTACTGCAAAGTCATCACCTAATGGGCAGGTAACCCAATCTGTTTCTGTGACTGAACTTTTAGTGACTCAGGGGCAGAATAGAATAACTATGGCAATTATTGGTGACGGCTACACTGCTGATGATCTGATAACCAAGTACCAACCCAAGGTAGCCTCAACGCTGGATTACTTTTTTAACAACCTTGAAAAATCGACACCCTACCCAAGATACAAGAATTTTATCAACGTCTACCGAATTGATATCGCCAGTAATGAGTCCGGTGTGGACAAACTCTCGGCAGGCATATACCGCGATACCGCCTTGGGCGGAGAAGATGGCTGTACGGATTACACTATTGGCATCTGTGGCGCCAACTGGGCTCTGACCCATGCCGCCTTTGATTTGGCGGAGGCTGAAGGTGGTTTTACAGCGGATTGGCGGTTGGTAATGCTCAACGACGATGCTTATAACGCTGCCGCCCATTATGCCAGCGACGGCCCACTGCCAATTTACTCGGCCCATTATGAGGGCAACTGGGATATGCGCGATCTGGCCATGCACGAAGGCGCCCACGCCTGGCACTATTTAGCCGACGAGTACGGTGGAAACGCCAGCGCCTATCCCTACGCCGAACCACAAGAGGTGAATGTCACCAGGGATCCCGAGGGAGGCAAGTGGCAAAACTGGCTGGGTTATGTGATGCCAGACGGCTCCGTGGTTGGAGCCTACGAAGGCGGCCGTTACTACGATTTCGGCATTTATCGGCCAACAGACTCCAGCAAAATGAATGGCGGCCCAGCCAACTGCCATTTTATCGGCAATAACTGCGGTCACAATGCTGTGGGCATCGAAAAGATTATCCTTGATATCTATGCACTGGTTGACTCCATAGACAGCCATACTAACAATCAAACCACCTTGACTGACCCCTCATCCCTTGCGGTGACTGTTGTTGACCCTGAAATCATTATGATCAATTGGTCAATTAATGGCGTGCTTGTGGCCGAAAAGAGCAGTGGCGATTTTGTGGTGAATGAGTATCTCGATACGCAGATGTCCGCAGCGGGCAGCTATCAAGTGACCGCAAGAGCTTGGGATGAGGTTATTGAGCATGCCTTTTCCGCCAACGAAACCCCCCATCCGCTTGATCTGGTTCGCCAGAATCTGGATAACCTTGAGCAGTCAGTGACCTGGACTGTAACGCTGCAAGATACCGATTCAGATGCGATCCTTAACCTTAGAGACAATTGCCCGCAAACAGCCAATCAGAGCCAGCTAACTACAGATTTAGATCAACAGGGTGATGCCTGCGACATTGATGATGACAATGATGGTGTCGAGGATGAGCTAGACCAGTTCCCGCTGGATGCCAATGAATCAGCAGATACTGATGGTGACGGTGTGGGTGACAATGACGACGCCTTTCCTAGTAATAGCTCAGAAACACAGGACACTTATGGTGACGGTGTTGGCAATAATGCAGACGCAGATGACGATGGGGATGGATTTAGCGACAGCGAAGAGATAGCTCAGGGAACCGATCCTCTCAGCGCATTTTCCTGCCCTGAGGGCTGCGCCAATCTGGATATTGATGGCAGTGGTAATTACGACGCGCTCACCGATGGTCTGCTTCTGCTGAGGGGGCTCTTCGGGCTTACAGACAGCGCGCTAACAAATGGCGCTGTCGCCACTGGTGCGAGTTACACAACGGCCACCGCTATTGCCGCCCGTATCAGTCAGATAAGCGAAGCGGCTGATATAGACGGCAATGGCAACGCCGACGCCCTCACCGACGGGCTTGTGACACTGCGTTATCTGTTTGGCCTGCGCGGTGATGTGCTTATCGCCGATGTGATTGCTCCCAACGCCAGCAGATCCACAGCCGCTGAAATTGAGGCCTATCTGCAGGCACTTGTACCCCAACTATAGCCGGGCACAGCCCTGGTCAAAGACTGGTATTTAGACTGAACGCAGCGCGGTGCCCTCTTTTTGTCGATCCTGCCACTGCGGATCTACGTACACTGCCGCGGGCTCTGACAGCTGAGCCCTTTGGCCTCTGATTAAATCAGCGCCCCGCTCTGCCACCATCATAGTTGGCGCATTTAGATTACCATTGGGCACCGTGGGAAACACCGATGAGTCGATAACTCGGATACGCTCAAGGCCATGCACCCGCAACTCTGAGTCAACTACTGCCATGCTATCTACACCAATCTTGCAAGTGCCCGCAGGATGATAGGCGCTGTCCACAGACTTACGCACAAAGGCATCAATTTCTGCGTCAGACTTAATGTCGGAGGAAGGCTGAATAACCTCCCCACGAAATGCATCCATAGCTGGCTGAGCCATTATTTCGCGGGTCAGACGCACACAGTCGCGAAAGCCCTGCCGATCCTCTTCCGTGGCTAGATAATTAAACAATATCTCCGGGTGCTGCTTAATATCCCCAGACTGAGCGCGAACATGTCCTCGGCTGGTGGGTTTATTGTGCCCAACATGAACCTGAAAGCCATGACCTTTAAAGGCCACGGAGCCATCGTAGGTGATTGCCCCGGGTAAAAAATGGTATTGAATATCGGGCCATTTTACGCCCGCTCTTGAGCGAATAAAGGCACAGGACTCAAAATGATTGGTGCGACCTAAACCAGTTTTAAACAGCAGCCACTGCACACCAATAATCGCCTTTTTAAACAGGCCTAATTCGCTGTTCAGAGAGATAGGCTGCTTACAGCTGTACTGAAAATTAAACTCCAGATGGTCTTGCAGGTTTTCACCAACACCCGGCAGTTCATGGACCAGATCGATACCGGCATTTTCTAAGCATTGTTTAGAGCCCACCCCTGATACTTGCAACAGCTGTGGCGATCCAATGGCCCCGGCACAGAGAATCACTTCTCTCTCGGCGTTAAATGTTTTGATCCGTCCACCAATTTGGCACTGGATACCAGTGGCCGTCTTGCCTTCAAAATTTATCCGAGTAACCAAGCCCCGTTTGAGTATGGTCAAATTGGCGCGTTTTTTGCCATTGTTTATATAAGCATGACTTGTGGATGCGCGAATGCCCCGATCAACATTCATGAATTTCTGGCCAAAACCCTCTTGGCGGTATCCATTGTAGTCTTGGGTTTCCCCATAACCTGCCTCTACGCCCGCATCAATAAATGCGCGGTACAATGGATTGCGCATATTATTGCCACCACTAATAGCCACCGGGCCGTCATTGCCAGTGTAATCACTGTTCACACATTGATGGTTCTCGAACTTCTTAAAGTACGGCAGACAGTTCTGGTAATTCCAGCCCTCAGCGCTATGGGATTCCCACTCATCATAATCATGGGCATTGCCCCGCACATACACCATGCCATTTATAGACGAGGTTCCGCCCATAACTTTGCCCCGGGGGCAATTCATCCGCCGGTTATCTAGGTAGGGTTCGGGCGCAGACTCAAACCCCCAGTTGTATTTTTTGCTGTTCATTGGAATGCCCAGCGCCGAAGGCATACGCACGAATACACTGCGATCACTGCCTCCGTACTCCACCAGCAACACAGTACAGCCCGCATCTTCTGAGAGGCGCGCTGCCACAATGGCACCCGCAGAGCCGGCCCCCACCACGATATAGTCGTAACTGTTACTCTCTTGCATGCTTGTCTTTACCTAAAAAATAAACCTATATTTTGCCAGTAGCCGGAGAAAAACTGTCGACCAATTCTCTGCGGCGCTTAAATAACAGAGTATAAATCACCGCGTATAATCCAATCACAATCAGACCCACCCATTCAATTTTAAACGGTGTCAGTTGATACAGCAGCACGAGTCCGACCAACAACAGCCAATTGCCAATCAGGTATTTTTTGTGTCCTACCCTAGCCACATCAAAGCCCAGGTTATCTGTATACAAGCGAATTAATGAGTCCAGAGAATTAATCACAAAAGTAACCCCAAGCACAACCATAGCGCCGCGCAGTATACCCACCACTGGAATCTCATTGGCAAAATAGTAATACAGGGTCGAGAACCACAGGGCTATAGCAATTGAGGGTATCACCAACAGCGCGAGTAGAAGCTGCCAGGTCTTTATGCCACTGACAAAGCGCGCGACAAACTGACCGATCATAATGCTCCAAGCAAACCACCAGAATAGGTACCAACCATGATAGTCACTGATGGGGCTGACAAAGCGATGTATATTTTCGAAGTAACCCGAGAGGTTAGCCATAGAGCCCATATAGGCTTCAAATGAAGCGCCAGAGAAGACTAGCATCACCAATATAAGAACCATAAACAATGCGCTGGAGGCTAGACTGAGAATCTTTACATAGCGGATATTGGTGCTGGAAAACACCGCCATTAGAATAATACAGCCCACAAGCAAATACTGCTGAAGTGGCGTAATTCCGTCAATATAGCTGGGCGCATAGCTTAAAAACAAAAACGCCGTGAAGGCGCAGGTGGAAATTACCACGCCATTATTTATCCAGCGAATAGGCTTGAGCTGGAACAGTCCAACCTTGGGCTCAACAATACAAAAATAGAATGTCGTTAAAAAGTAGAACGCCCAAACCAGAAAACCCCAAAAACCAAACTCAATCGCCAGAGGGTTGGTAAAACCGTACTGCTCTTCTGCGGCATAAACAGGAAACTCGACCAAGGGGAACATGATCAGTCCAACATCGAGCCCAGAGGTAAATAAAATCGCAGAGAAAGCCAGCACTGATAATGGCGTGGGCCCAGTGCAAACTAGATTGCGCCATCTAAAACAGATAAACGCTGATGTGGCTAGCGTAATGGCGATTGCTACAGAGAGTATTTCGTACATCCCAACTTATCCTGCCCGGTTACAGTGACGGAAAATAGCTACGAGGAAGTAGCAGCGGCAAATAACGCTAAATTTGTACTTAGAGGACAGGAGTATAAAGCCAATACAGACTTTTTTGATAAGCTATTTCACATCAATAGACTTTATTTCAGCCGCAAAAAATGATATTTTCCTCAGACAGAACCATCTAATGTTGAATCATTTCTAACGGAGTGAACCTAATGAATGCGTTAACACAGGTGACTGACTCGTTATCACTTTTCTTTATTGCTGGCGCGGCACTTTTATTAGCCTTAACCCAAGGCTTTGGCCGCAGAGGCCTGAGCACCATTAGCGACTTAATAATACCTGTAGGCATTATTGGCGCCCTTACCGGCTTAATCGGCATGCTAGGGAATATGAGTGATATCAAGGCAATTCCCTCGGCACTTTTTATCGTTATGACGGTGTTCCTCTACTCATTGGTTATTAGATGGTTGATTGGCGAACAGCAACAGACAGCAGAGCTGGCCAGCGATCTAAAATTTAAGCTTGCGGGATACCTGGGCCTGATGCTCTTGATCACCTGGAACATAACCAATGTAGCTGCGTTGGATTACTTTATTCATGCTGAAGCCATTTTGTTTGTGGCCTGTACTATTGGCCTGTTAGCTGGCCGCAACTTAATCGCAAAACAGCCTGCATTTACAGGGCTACAGCAAAAGCTTGTAAGTCTCGGGTTATTTGGTTTCTTGCTTGGCTTGACGCTTATGCTCAATACTATCGACAATCCTAAAGGCTTGGGCCCGTCCATCGCCTTTGGCTATCTGAGCCTGTATTACGCTCTGCTTGTTCTGCTGACCCTGCGGATTTTTGCGCCGGATAACTCAGATGTCTCTAGCGCAACTTGGCATTCTCTAGGACTACCTTTTCTGTTGGGCGCCACAGCTTCCATAAGCATTCTGCTACTGTCTTTGTCCTACACCTAACTGTAACGGTAAGCCATTCCAACAAATGCCTCTGATACAGCATCAAGAAGTGATGTGTCAGAGGCAGTTACACTTAACTCCCCGACTTGTTTGCCATTTTGCCCGGGGTTAGTATGGGAAGAAATTCCGGCTCTAAGCATGGCTAAGTTTGATCATATTGTTATTTTCGTCTCGAATCTGGATAGTGCCGTTACAGACTTCACTGATCTCGGCTTTAAGGTCACTCGGGGCGGCTCCCATGGCTTAACAGAAAATGCACTGATCATCTTTGCCAATCAAACCTACATTGAACTGCTGGCGCTAAAACCCTTTTGGCACAGCCCTCTAATGCATATGGCAAACCGACTTGGGCTATTGCAATGGCAGTCGGAGAGACAAGGGAGCATCTATTGCAGACTTGTGCGCTGGGTTAACGGCGATATTGGCCCAGTGGATTGGTGCGTTAGCGTACCTGATCTGGACTCAACCCTGAGTCAGTGGAGAGAGGCGAAACAGGATGTTCTTATAAGTGAAAACTTTTCTCGGGAGCGTATTGATGGCGGTATTGTGCGCTGGCGTTTAGGCGGCACTAAAGACCATGGTGTGCCGTTTTTGCTTGAGGATATAACACCAAGCGATCATCGCGTGCCGCTGGCGGAGACAACAGATCATCCCAATGGCGCAGATGCATTAAAAGCAGTGCAGTTTAAGGTGCCCGACAAGGATAGTGCGAACAAATCGTTAACAAGCCTGCTTCTGCCAGCGCTTGCAAAAGAGGAAAAGCAACGAGAGTTAACACTCGGCCAGGTGAACATTAGCTTTGAGGAACACAATGAGCCTTACAAGATATCTCTCATTATTTCATCCCCAGGCAAACAACCGCAGCACCTGGACTTTTCTAAAAGCCATGGCACAAGTATCAATTTAGAGCCATAAATAACAGCATCAGCTTATTGATAAAAGGCGTCGGCTAATGCAAAAGTACAGTGACTCCGCCTACGGAATACCTCAAAAAAAAGGTGGTACTGCTTAGAGCCTAATATTATTTACCTCTAAGTTTCTGTTTTTACTGAAAATATTCTTAGATCACTGACTTTAACGCAATTTTTGGAGTTTTGTGTATTTTAGAGCTAAGTAAGCGCAGTACCCTCGATGTAGTGCTGATTTGACTGGATGGGGTATTCAGATATGATTAGGTAATTAATATTTGAGCTACTGTGAGGCCGTTAGAGGCCATTTCACGAGCTTCCTGACATACGGAATTGGTTGGTATCCATGCGGGTCTGCCAGTCATAGTTTTACCGTAAAGTTAAAGTGCGGGTATGAGTTGCTCAATCTTAGCCTCAATATCCTCTGCAGTTTTTACTGTCGCATCCGAGGCAATAACATCGTTAATTAACACGTCACCTCTTAGGTTAAATAGATATCTCAGGATAACCAACCCATCCGTTAATGCATCGACCCTATCGTTGCCATCAACATCAACAAGATCACCAAGCATTTCTATTCGGGAGACAATTTCGCTTGAAGACGTATAGGCCGCATCAGACGCAACAGCATTACTTATGAGAGAATCGCCCGATAAGAGGAACAAACCCCTAAGCAATAACAAACCGTCTGTTAGAGCGTCATATTGACCATTACCATCGATATCTAAAGAACCTGAGGGTATTGTTCCCTCAATAAACTCTTGCAGTGCTACTGCTCCATCGTTATCGACATCACTGGAGGTATCAGACGGATCATTAGGGTCGAGGCCATAGAGTAACTCCCAAGCGTCTGCCATCCCATCACCATCACTATCAGCTGAATATAAGTTATTTAATGGATATGCATCACTATTGTCTATCACCCCATCATTATCATCATCGTCATCTGAATTATTTCCAATACCATCAGTATCCGTATCTAATTGTTCGGAGGCATCTAATGGAAAATCGTCTTCAGAATCGTTAAGACCATCGCCATCATCATCCGTATCTGCATTATTTCCTATACCATCACTGTCAGTATCTATTGTTTCGCTTGCATCTAGAGGAAATAAATCCAAATAATCATCAACAGAGTCTCCATCATCATCTAAATCAGAGTTATTACCTACACCGTCATTGTCTGTATCTAGCCACTCAGCGGCATCAAGCGGAAAAGCATCTGATCCTTTCTGGTTGCTATATCCATCACCATCTGGGTCAATGAGCAGATTTGGAAATGTGAACCCCCACGGGTATCTATCTGTCCAGCAGACCACTCCTGTGTCATCGAGGGCGCAAGTGTGATCTCCACCAGCACTAACTTGCTTGGGGTTGATAAGCGTCTGAACTGAGGCCAGATCTGAGGCAGAACCGTTGTACAGTGAACCCCAGCACACCACTCCTGTGTCATCGAGAGCACAGGCATGCCCGGCGCCCACAGACACCTGAGTAGGATTAGTTAGAGTTGGGACAGTAGATTGAATAAAGTTGCTTCCCCAGCAGACCACGCCTGTATCATCAAGAGCGCAGGCGTGAACATAAGGGTGATTGGGAGTTTGAGGTCTGTCGGGACCGTTGTATACCCAGCCGAAGTTTGACGTGCCACCTACGCTTATCTGCTTAGGGTTGGATAAGATCGGGACAGACACGGGCGCACCAGTGCTCGCATCTTCGGAATAGCCCCAACAGACCACTCCGGTAGCATCAATAGCGCATATGTAACTGCCACCAACGCTCACCTGTTTGGGCTCATTCAGCACAGGAACGTCCGTTTGACCATAATAGTTATTACCCCAGCAGACCACACCTGAATCATCGATGGCACAGGCAGAATGGGGGCCGGTACTTACCTGTTTGGGATTAGCCAGCGATGGAACATCCCACTCATCAAAAAGAAAACCACGGCAGACAACTTCTCCTTCATCTAGAGCGCAGTGGCCTGATAGACCAGTCGAAATATGAGCGGGATTACTTAACTCTGGCCAATCCCACTCATAAATAGGACTGGCTGAATCCCATCTCAAACCCCAGCATGTTGCCCCGGTATCAACGATAACGCAGGTATCTCCAGACCAGCCTGCGCTAACCAAATAATCTGCAACTAGAGGGTCGCGCTCATTCTCAAACTCCCATCCATCGGGCAACGTATCTCTGTCTGTATCTTTTGATACAGGAGATGTGCCTAATGAAAATTCTTGAAGCGCAGAAAGTCCATCTTCATCAGAGTCAGAATCTGCATCTGAAGCAACATATTTATTTAAGGCATTTGTATCCTCATACGCGTCAGGCATACCGTCTGAGTCACTATCTAAGAAATAACTATAATCGAGAGGCCAAACGTCACTGGAATCCGAAACACCGTCGCCATCGTCATCAGCATCGCAAGTATTACCAATACCATCCGAATCAGTATCAACTTGGTCAGCATTTGAAACAGAAACGCAATTATCGATAGAGTCGTCAACACCGTCGCCATCTGAGTCATTAGCTAAACTCTGGCTCGAGACCAAAATAAGAATGAGATAAAAGAATGGTTTTAGTGTGATATTCACCTATTAAGTTTCCTTTGCAATTACCCTCTAACGATAACATATTTGACTATAAAATACTTAAGCAGCGGAGATTGATCAGGCGTGTCGCACAGAAGGTATGTTATCGACACGAAATGCATTTTTAGTACACTAGATGGTGCAGTGGATATGAAATTGAAAAAGGGCAAGTCCAATCACACCAAGGTCAACACAATTATGAGTGCTCCATGAGTGCCCAGCACTAGTTTTTTTTAACCTCAATAGTTAAATCCATAGCAGCATTCATATTTATATGGCCACGTAATCCTTTACTGCCGCCCTTGCCCGAATGGTATATCAGAACAACACGGATTCGCATTTTAAAATTACTTTCAAAGAGGCTAGGTTGATGTATACGGATAACTTCATTGGCCAATCCACGACTTTAATATCAGCCAACTGCTACAAGCTCTGACAACAAGAAAATATGAATGGCTAACCAAACCCCCAAAAGATTACTACAGTTTACTAAAGAGCTAACCAAAGGCTTGCTCAATGTAGACATGGATTAGGCAATAAAAAACCTTGCCGAGGATACGGATAGTATGATCGTTGATTTGAGTTTTCGGAACAATACATGAGAAGTTTCTGATGCTTATAAATCGGACACCCTTCATAAGTCCTTCTATTCGGTATAGACTCTAATTTTATTGCGTAGATAATATTGAGTTAGGTATGAATCAACCGATCAGAATGAACAAACTATTATTAGCCGTATTATTAACTGGTTTAGTCTCTTGTGGTGGGGGTGGAGGTAGTGCCACTGTCCCTAAACCTCCAGTATCACAATCTCCCAACCTGTTTAAGACATTGGTCATCGATGGATACGTAGAGGGTGCAAATGTCTTCGTTGATTTCAATTTCAACTTGATTCAAGATGAGGGAGAACCCTCAAGCACCTTCAACAGCACCACCTATGAATACGAATTCGACTCAACTGGATTCGGCGCTATCGCTGACTTCACTGAGACTTGCGGACTCAACCGTCCTAGAGTGGCAGAGGTACCAGTGGGTGCCATAGATTCTACACGTGGAGTCGTTAATACTGCCTATACGATGATGTATTTCCCTCATGATGGTGGCACACCCAAAGCAAACGTCACTCCATTCACCACGATGTTAACGAATTCAATTAACGATAAACTGTCCACTGGCATTAGTGTTGCTGATGGTTGTGGTACAGAAGCAAACCAACTCGCACAAGAGATACAGTCCGAACTCAACACGGTACTCTCCAATCTAGAACGAAACTTTGAGATCGATAGAAGCTGGTTCTATAGGGATTTTATTGCTTCAGAGGATACTGCACAGCAATCGATTGGTGAAAAAGTCGTTGATTTTTTAGGTACACTTCACGCCATTGAGGGTTTACTTAATGAGATGTATAACATGAGATTCAGGGGCGTGCTTAACAACGAGATAGTTGCCCTGATCCTGAACAATACAGATTTCGACAGTGTCACCTTTGAGATACAAAACGAGACCGTATCCACTCAAGAAGGTGAACACTTCCGATACAATAGACGGCATAGCTTTTATGATCTTCGAGTTAACTCCCAAGCACAACTCCTCGACTCACAAGACACACCAATTGAGATCACTCTACAAAATCTAGAAAATAATTCAACAGCCCTCAGATCAGAGAACTATGAAGAATGTAAAACTGTTATTTCTGGACAAGATGGATGCGATGAAAATAAGGTTCTGATCGTCCCAGACCATTTGATTCATATTTCTATCGAAGAGAGAAAACAAGTTGATGGATACAGCTGGAATAAAACCTTTATCAGATTTCTACCTGCTGACAACCAAGGACCAACGTTAGAGTATTCGGTTGATGAAATTGGAAGGCATGTCAAAAATATTGAAAGCACTGGCAGCTCCTATGAGGGATTTGAGCTGCAAATGTTGGATAACTCTAATCCCCATTTTGATTTTGATCTGCCGTTGATCATGTCAACACGACACCCTCCTGATCTGCAGCAGATATATGCAGACCTAACTAATATCGATATGACTATGGAAGGGGTCCAAGGCAACCTTAACCTACTCTATGATAATGATATTATATATATAGAGAGTGGCAGTGCTTCTAAGGGCCACCAGTGGGTATATCGGATTAGGCGTTACTTTAACCCTAATTGGGATCAAGAGGTGTGTGAGCAACGAGGTTTCGCAGACTATTCAGTGATAATGCAGTCCTTTACAGGGGTGGAAGCATTTAACGCCTGTTCAGAGGGCATCTAGGAGATCACAAGAGAACACACTCCACTCGGACCTGCCTAGGTTCGTTATTTCAGGCGTGGAGTGATTAAGCCAAAAACCCTATCAATAGAGGGTTTAAAAGAAAGTTGGACAGCTGAATATCAAACTAAAAATATTCTTATTATCGATTCTTCTCTCATTAAGTGGGTTAAGTTTTTCGGCTGACAATCAGCACTGGAATTTTGAAAACACTCAGAGATGGATTGGAGATTCAGCTGAGGGTAGTATTAGCTATTGTTCCGAAAAATCAATTCGATGGACAAATCCTCAGCTTGGTTTTGATATTAATCAAGACTCTGTAGACGACTTTATGATGCCAATTGGTTGTTATCAGGGAGAAGCAGCAGACGGTGCAAAACATAACCTAAAGGTTCGCGCTGCTTGGAAGATGTACTGCAGTAATGAGGAGGAACATTATGACTGTACCTCAGAATTATTTGGATCGGAGGTAATTGAAGCAACTGCAGTGGCAGATGATATCGGCTTGGGCAGTCATGGTGGCGGAAATCCTTATATTCAGGTCACAGAGGCACCTCGAGACCTTAATAACGATGGATATCCCGAATTTTGGTATGCGGTAAATCGAGATGATGGTCGCTATGGTTATGACGATACAAACAGTGAAGATCGAGAGTTACTTGAAAAGTACTGTGGCCCGCCTGAGGAAAACTCATACACATGGGATTGCACTCGAAAATCAATTCAAACAATGCTGATCAGTCGTCCCGATGGAACGTACCAAATCGTTAAGCTTCCCTGGGGAGCTCAAAATACTCAGGCGTTGTTGATATTACCTAATACAATCGGAACGTTTGATGTATGGGCAATGATTTATGGACCTCATAAAGTCGCTCGTTTTGAGAATAATAGCTTTACCGACGTCACAGCTGAATTCGAGCAAGACCCTCTCTGGATAACCGTAGGAGAAGATGGTGGACCCTATGCAAAGGCGTTTGAAATTGATGAGTCATTTTATATTGCTCGAGCCGACATCCCTGCTGGCTACCGACCATCTTGGGCCGAAGACGTAGTGAATAGTGGCTTTATGCTTTGGAAATACATTCCAGGAGAAGGATTTTCCGTCAGTGATATATACACACCAGCTCAAGACAAAACGTTCAATTTCAAGCTAAAACAAGGCGAAAATACTCAAACACGTTACGGTGCTATGGTTAAAGATGTACCAGTGTTTGACCCAAGATGGCATTTTTTTGATTTAGAAGTATTGGATGATTCTAAAGAGCCCGTATTAATTGTTCAATCGGAGGCGTTCACACAAGTGGGCGCTTCCTTCAAAGCCCCCCATAATTCAAACACTACCTACGAATTGGGTGACCTCTATACTGCCCAAAACACCGATGACAAAATCTATGGCGGCCACAGCGCTATCGAAGGTTTTTTCATAAGAGATGGTAAATTAATTCCTCGAGAAAGAGAGGTCATTGCTGGCAATGGACTTATTGGTATCGCGTTCAAGAGATTCGTCGATATAAATTCAGATGGTTATCTAGACATCATAGTTTCATCAGGCGGAACGCCTGTTTTACCCTCAATCTATATGAATGACGGACAAGGAACAGTTGAAAAACTCTTCCTCGGTGACGTATTTCCAAACCTATTCGATGAACAATATTGGCAAGTTGATAGTCACAATGTTCATGGTTGGGGAGCTTCCATTTATCCTTTTTACGAATCTAATAAACTTGATTTACTTTTTTGGACAAAAGGTTTTCAGAATAACATACCCTCGTATGCAGGGGATGACTTCGTATTTTCACCTGGCGACATCGCATTAGCAAAGGCCAACCAAGATATATCTGTTCTAAATATATTTTCCCCCGCAGAACAACATGTATTGATAGAGAAGTGCTACTCAAGCGGCTGGGTGAACAGGAATGGCTATCAACTCCCCTGCAGAATGGGCATTCCTTTTCCCGACGAGACTGAAATAGATACAGATGGTGATGGCATTGTAGACAGCGAGGATGCACTCCGATTTAACACTTCAGAATCAGTAGATACAGATAATGACGGTATCGGCAACAATACAGACTTGGATGATGATGGCGATGGAACCTCTGATGTTAATGATGCTTTTCCTCTAGACAACACTGAATGGTTAGATACTGACTTTGATGGTCTTGGTAATAATACTGATGTGGATGATGATAATGACTCTGTATTAGATGGTGAGGATGCTTTTCCACTAGATACAACAGAGAGTATTGATACTGATTCTGATGGTATCGGTGATAACGCCGATTCGGACGATGATGGTGATGGAGTATCTGATAATGAAGATGCATTTCCTTTAGATGCCTCTGAGACTGTGGATAGTGATTCCGATGGTACAGGCGATAACTCTGATGTTTTCCCTAACAATGCTCTATACAAAGTAGATAGTGACTCCGATGGAATGCCAGACGCATGGGAAACTCGTTACGGCCTCAATTCAAACGACGCATCAGATGCAACGAGCGACCAAGATAATGACAGCGTGAGCGCACTTGATGAGTTCTTGGCAGGCACTATTCCCTCAGGCTCGCTAGATATCGACGGTAACGGCCAATATGACGCGCTAACCGACGGCTTGTTATTGCTTAGGGGCATGTTCCTCTTATCGGGCGATTCTCTCATAAGCGATGCTGTTGCCTCTGATGCGGTGTATAAAACCTCAGATGAAGTTGCCTCTCGAATCGATATGCTGGGTGATCTAGTAGATATTGATGGTAATGGTAGTGTGGATGCATTGACCGACGGACTGGTAATTTTAAGGTATCTTTTTAACCTGAGAGGTGACGTATTAATTAAAGATGTCATTGCCTCAGACTCGACGGTAAAAACAGCAGAGGGTGTTGAGGCTAAGATTGAGCAACTCAAACCCTCACTTTAAC
>Ga0213863_10000041_pt1 | contig 90228 bp, 86 predicted proteins | sample PICome_8_FD_160128 | JGI IMG/M metagenome (GOLD analysis project Ga0213863, IMG submission 160128) | Coastal seawater microbial communities near Pivers Island, North Carolina, United States - PICO497 | ecosystem: Environmental > Aquatic > Marine > Coastal | place: USA: North Carolina...
ATTAATCATTTTAGCCCCAGTATCTTGATGCTGGCCATCATTAGCTAGGGCTATGGATAAGACCTCACCCCTGGCTTTTCTACCTCGAAGAATAACACCAGGATATTTCATCGTAAGCCTTGAGCCAATATTACAATCGATCCATCTGACTTCAGCCTCTTCTTCTGCAATTGCTCTTTTGGTAACTAGGTTGAACACATTGTTCGACCAATTTTGCACCGTAACATATTGAATTTTGGCGCCCTTGAGAGCGACAAGTTCAACAACAGCACTATGTAGAGTGGAGGTTTCGAATTTGGGAGCAGTACATCCTTCCATGTAAGTAACTTCTGCACCCTCATCTGCAATGATTAAAGTTCGTTCAAACTGACCAAAGTTTTCAGCATTAATCCTGAAATAAGCTTGCAAGGGTTGGGTAAGTTTAACACCGGGAGGGATATAAATGAAACTTCCACCGCTAAAAACAGCACTATTGAGAGCAGAAAATTTATTATCAGATGTCGGTATAACCTTACCAAACCACTTCTTGAAAATCTCAGGGTAATCTCTAAGCCCTTCGGTGGAACCTACAAAGAGGACTCCTTCCTTTTCGAGGTCTTCTTTCATCCTTGAATAGGCTGCCTCGCTATCAAATTGAGCTTCGACACCCGCAAGGAATTTTCTTTCTTGTTCAGGTATGCCTAACCTTTCAAAAGTATTTTTAATATCCTCAGGGACATCTTCCCAAGAGCGGCTCGGCTGTTGTCCTTTTGCTAGGTAGTATCGAATTATGTCAAAATCTATATTGTTTAGATCTTCGGTGGCCCAATGGGTAGGAACTGGTTTTTTTAGAAAAGTTTGATAAGCCTTGAGTCTAAAATCTAAGATCCATTTCTCTTCTTGCTTAACATTGGAAATGTAGCGAACAACTTCTTCATTCAAACCAACACCCGCATCGAATGCATAGTTCGTGTCGTAGTGAAAGTTTCCTTTCTCGGTATCAATATCAAATTCTTTTGGTTGGATCATAAAATACCTTTCATTAAGCTGCAATTTCTTCCTTAATCCAGTCATACCCCTTAGCTTCAAGTTCGATCGCCAGGCTTTTATCACCAGATCTTACAATCTTTCCATCCCACATGACATGTACCACATCTGGTACGATGTATTCAAGAAGGCGTTGGTAGTGCGTGATCACTAAAATACCACGATCTTGAGATCGGAGGTTATTCACTCCACCCGACACAATTCTTAGGGCATCAATGTCAAGACCACTATCAGTTTCATCCAGAATACAATACCTGGGCTCGAGCATACTCATCTGCAGAATTTCGCATCTTTTCTTTTCTCCGCCCGAGAAGCCGTCATTTAAGGCCCTAGAAGTAAATTTTCGATCCATACCAAGGGCATCCATTTTGGAATACAAAGACTTATAATACTCAACAGCTTTGACTGATTCTCCTTCGGGTAACCTAGCTTTAAGAGCGGCTCGTATAAAATTTGCGATGCTTACACCGGATACTTCCACAGGATATTGGAAAGCTAAAAATAAACCGAGTCTTGCGATTTCATCAGCATTTTTACCCAATATACTTTCTTGATTCATGAAAACCTGACCACTGGTTACCTCGTAATCAGGGTGACCAGCTAAAACTTTAGATAAAGTACTTTTTCCGCTGCCGTTAGGACCCATTATAGCGTGCACTTCTCCTTGGGGTACTTCGAGGCAGAGCTCTTTGAGGATTTGCTTGTCCGCGATGCTAGCGGATAGGTTTTCGATTTTTAATGAATTCACTAATTGGATTTTACGGGGGAATATTAAGTGGTACCACTGAAGGTTAAATTGAAATCTTCAGCAATAAATCCACTCGGAAGAATAGATTTAAGTTTGCTAACATCTTTTTTGCTCAAGTTAAGGTCATAGATGTTTCCTGAGTGCGAACATTTAAAGTGAGCATGAGGAGTTAAATTTGGGCAATATCGTGTACGGGACCTGTCGACATTGACTTGTCTGATCAAGGCGCACTCAACCAAGGTTTCGAGGCAGTTGTACACCGTTGCGAGAGATATAGATGGCAGTTTTTTTCTTACGCGAAGAAGAATTTCGTCTGCAGTAGGATGATCTTTTTTTGAAAGCAAAGTCTCATATACACATGATCTTTGCTTGGTAGGTCTCAAACCTTTTTTCAGGAGTTTGTGATCCAAGTCTTTCTTTAATGCTTCTGTCTCTAATCTGTTCAAGAGTTAAGATACTATGCAAAAGCCTACAACTTTCAAGTTGTAATTGGAATTATTCTAAATTGAAGAGATTTTTAAAAGAATAATTTAGTTTCTAAATTCTCAATAATCGGTAAAAGTGAACAATCCCCAAAGGAAAGTTGTCTTGGAACCAGAAAAGTTTTGACGAGAGATTACTTCTTCAGAACTTAGGTGTAGGCTACCGACTTCTACCGGTGCATAGGATTTTTGCTCGTGGGTAATAGCACCCATAACGTTATATTTTTCAGAAGTGCCAAACTTCTTAAAAAAACAACCTTGTGAGAAAAGGGCAACGCAAAGTACAAAAACTGCAAAAAAGGTGCGAAAATAAAGCTGAAGCATAAGGAATAAGAAATTCTAATTTCTGTCCAAGTCAATGAGCAATTTAAAGGTTTGAAGAGACTTTAATTGATTGTCCAAATCACGATTTTCAATTACTTACCAAAAGAACACATGAAATCTGAAAACAAACTATTAGAGGAGATCGTATCGCTCTCAAAACGCAAGGGCTTTGTCTTTCAATCATCTGAAATTTACGGAGGATTTAATGGCTTTTTTGACTACGGACCTCTAGGAGTCGAGTTAAGAAAAAATATTAAGGACGCATGGTGGGAAGATATGGTCAGGCGGAGGGATGATGTTATCGGATTAGATTCCTCCATCATTATGAATCCGAAAATCTGGAAGGCTTCTGGCCACATCGATGGTTTCACTGATCCAATGGTTGACTGCAAAGAATCAAAAATGCGCTATCGGGCAGACCAACTTTTTGCCGCTGAAGTGTTAGTTGATGGAGAAAGCTTAGGTTGGGTGTCTCTGCTTGAGTCCGAAAATATGCAATCAGTTGCACAAGAGCAGGCAGAAAATAAGAAAAGGAAAGAATCTAAGCAAGGTGAGCTCCAAGATTTAATCCTTAGACCCTATGATGAACTTACTGAGGAAGAGCAATTGCTGGTCCCATCCCCAGCTACTGGAAAAGTAGGTTCCCTTACTCCCCCTAGGGAATTTAATATGATGTTTGAAACCCATGTAGGTGCTTTGAGAGACGGCTCTTCAAAATGTTACTTACGACCCGAAACTGCTCAGGGTATATTTGCCAATTTTAAAAATATTGTTGATACAGGAAGAGTTAAAGTTCCTTTCGGAATTGCTCAGATTGGTAAAGCTTTTAGAAACGAGATTACTCCACGTAATTTTATATTTCGTTCTCGAGAATTCGAGCAAATGGAAATTGAGTATTTTATTCCACCCGGAGAAGCAGAATGGCAAAGGCATCATCAAGAATGGATTAATGTAAGAAAATCTTGGTTCTCAAGCATTGGACTTACCAAAGATTGCCTAGGAGAAGAAGTGCATCCGCAAGATAAATTGGCTCACTATGCCCGTGCTTGCACCGATATAACATACAAATTTCCTTTTGGGGAGCATGAACTCGAGGGGATTGCAGCAAGAGGGAACTTTGATCTAACTCAACACCAAGAACATTCGGGTAAATCACTTGAGTACTTTGACGAGAATCTGAAAGAGAAATACTTACCTCATGTAATTGAGCCAAGTTTGGGAGTGGACCGCACTTTTCTTGCGGTTCTTTGCTCGGCCTACTCCGTCGATGAAATCGATGGGGAAAAACGAACTGTATTACGATTCCATCCTCGGGTTGCCCCCATTAAAGCAGGAGTTTTCCCTCTGGTTAAAAATAAGCCTGAACTGGTTGAGGTAGCTAAAAAGCTATATGAAAGGCTCCAGCGAAAATGGAATGTTGTTTATGACCAGAGTGGTGCCATAGGCCGAAGGTATCGCAGGATTGATGAGGCAGGGGTTCCTTTTGGAATCACCGTAGATTTCGAATCGCTAGAGGGGGATGGCTCCTTTACGGTTCGAGACAGAGATTCGACGGAGCAGGTGCGCATGTCTGAAGAGGAGCTTTTGCTTCATATGGACGAAAGAATTAACCCTTAAATACTTTCGCTGAGCCTCCAGTCAATTAAACTCATTTGTGGAGTCTGATGATTGTTCCAGCGATTCCATCGGAGTTTAAAAGCGAAGTCTAATTTTTGATGAGTGGGTGGCATCCGGTCGCTCATATTCCATGCAATTCCAGAGATTGATTCTCTGGAATTTTCAATTTTAAATTGGAAGTGATCTCCATTTCCCACTTTCCTTGGATTTGAGCGGAGCTCAATTCTTTTCAGTGCGAAGACTGGTTCAGGATTATCTTGTCCGAAAGGTCCTAACTTATTTATTAGATGCAGAAGGTCATCATTTATCTCACTCAAGCTAAGCGTGCTATCAATTTTGATACAAGGCTCGTTATCAACAACGGAAGCCTTATCTTCCATGTAAGTTAGAAATGCCTCTTCAAAAAGTTTAACTTTACTCTCATCAACGCTTAGTCCCACTGCTGCAGGATGACCTCCCCAGTGCTCTAAAAGTTCCTCGCATGAGGATAATGCATCCACAAGGTTTGTACCCTTAATTCCCCGACCTGAGCCCTTATATTTACCTTTCTCGAACGCAAGTACTAGGCAAGGTTTATGGAGCGTATTAGCAAGCTTTCCGGCAACAATACCTACCACCCCGGGATTCCATTCGCTGCCTTGTCCAGTAATGACTGCTGCCTTTCGAGATGCGAATTTTGTTTCCGCTTGATCCAGTGCTTTTTCAGTTAATTTAGTCTCAATTAGCTTTCTTTCCTCGTTAAATTCATTGGTTATACGGGCCAATTTAGAAGCTTCCTCAGAATTTTTAGTAAGAAGTAACTCCGCAGCAATTTCAGGTCTGTCCAGTCTTCCGCATGCGTTGATCCTAGGAGCGATTCGAAAGGTAATATCTTCTGAGTCAAAAGGAAATCGGGTGTCCAGATTTGCCAACTTTAAGAGTGATCTCAATCCAACCTCTGGATTATTCCGTAAATGTTTAAGACCATATTTTGCTAAAATTCTATTTTCACCCCTTAAGGGAACCATATCTGCAAGAGTTCCAATTGCTGCAAGAGGAAGGAAATCTTTAGGTCTGATTTCAAACGCAGTTTTATGCTTAGCTTCTCTGAGGAACTTTATGATGCCATGAACAAGCTTAAAGCAAAGTCCAGCAGTACAGAGGTTTGACCATTGGTAATCAGTTTCTTGGAGATGGGGATTGATAATGGTGGAATGCTGATGGATTTCACCCTTAGCTTTGTGGTGATCTACCACAACAAGATCTATGTTTTTATTTTGTAAAAAGTCGGCCTCTTCCCATGAGTTCGTGCCGCAATCCAAAGCTAAAACAAGACTAAATTCATTTTGCTCCATCCCACGTTGTAGTACTTCCTCAGTTAGCCCATAACCTTCAGTCTGGCGATGGGGAATTACATATTTTGCTTCAATACCAAAGGCCGACAAAACTTTTATTATGATGACGGTGGAAGAGATCCCATCGACATCATAATCTCCAACAATGAGAATATTCTCCTTTTTTTCAATTGCGTCGCAGATTCGGATGGTAGCGCACTTTAAATTTGGAATTTCATAAGGGTCCTCAAGAAGTGCAAGCTTTGGTTTGAGGAAGAATTCTGCGTCCAAATGCGATTCAATTCCCCTAGAAAGAAGAAGCTTTCCGAGGAACTCAGAGATGCCAAGGCATTTACAAAGTTCTATTATATTCTTTTCGCAATAGTGCTCTTCAGTCCAGAGCATCGTAACTATAAATAGAAAGGATTGATGGAAAACAAATTATTTTGTGGTGGATGTCTGCCAATCGTACTTGGGCAAAATTTCATTATCCTCAACATGTTTTCTATCTCCCCTATGCCAGAAATAGAAAATAGGACTGGCAATAAAGATGGAAGAAAAAGTTCCTGTTATAATTCCAATAACAAACACAAATGCGAAATCATTGATTATTCCTGCTCCGAATATCCAGAGGGATATAGCGGCAAGAAGGGTAGTGAAACTAGTCAGAATAGATCGAGAAAGTACGCGGTTAATCGCGATCAAAATAATCTTTTGGAGACCAGTCACTGGATTCAGTTCTAATTCTTCTCGGATCCTATCAAAAACAACAATCGTATCGTTTATTGAATAGCCAACGATCATTAGAATGGAGGCGAGCATGGGTGCTGTGAATTGACCTGAACAAATAACGCCTTCCGAAATGCTACCAAATAGAACGAATAGACCAACGGTCATCAGGATATCGTGTATGGTAGCAACCACCGCTCCAATGGCGTATCCCATTTCGAACCTAACCGCCACATAAAAAAGGATTCCAACTAAGGCGACAAGTACAGATAATATCGCATCGTTTTTAATCTCATTACTAACGGATGCACCAATATTGCTTAAACCTTCTTCTTGCATGTTTGCATCAGGAAAACTTGAGTTTATCAAATCGAGTGCAGATCTAGAATTTCCGAGTTCCGTTTGAAGAACCAATTTCTTGCTCTGTTCCCCAGAACCAATTTCTGACCTGTAGACATGCTGAACTTCTCCGGTTGATTGTGATTCTTTAAATAAAATATCAAGCTCAGAAGAAGCAATTTCTTCGGAAAAGGATGCTACGATTTCCTCCCCACCTCTAAAATCAATCCCTAGGATTTGATCTTTTTGATCGTATATCGTAAAGCAACCAACAAGCACAATGGCCCAAGAAACCAAAAATGCAGGTTTCCTAAACTTGTGAAAATCAATTTCAGCCTTCTGCTTTTGTTTCTCAATTTTAGCAAGGCTGATTAGGTTTTGAACACCTAATTGCAATAAGATATTTAATAAGAGTCGACTGATAAATAAAGCACAGAAAACAGAGGTAATGATACCTATGGCAAGGGTGATACCGAAACCTTTTACTGGCCCGGTGCCCAACCATATCAAAATAGTTGCAGTAATTAGGGTAGTAAGATTAGCGTCAATGATAGTAGAGAATGCCTTGGCATAGCCGCCTTCGACAGCATTTTCAGCACTTTTCCCTGCCTTTAGTTCTTCTCGAATTCTCTCAAATATTAAGATGTTAGCATCCACTGCCATTCCTAGAGTTAAAACTAGAGCAGCCATTCCAGGTAGCGTAAAAGTAGCTTGAAATAGACCGGCTAAGACTGCGACAACCAACAGGATGTTGGTTGCGACAGAGAGAACCGCAACCGCACCACCTGATTTATACCAAACGAGCATGAAAAGAATGATCGCAACCGCACCAAGAATACAGGCGTTGGTACTACTTTCCAAAGCACCGGAGGCAAGGGTAGGGGAAACTTCATATTTCTCACCTATTTCTAAAGAAACTTTTAATGGATTGTTCAAAATATCGGCAAGCATTTTGGCTTCACGAGCACTAAAGTTTCCACTGATCACAGCACTTCCCCCGTCGATTCGAGCCTTAACTGTCGGAGCACTCTCGAGTTGTTTATCAAGTACGATAGCAAGACGCCCAAGTGCCCCCGTTGCAGGATCATTCATCTGGGCAATTTCACCCGTGAGGTTAGCAAACTCATTTCCTCCTTCAGTTGTGAAATCAAGGCCAACTTCCCAGCCTCCCATTTGATCTTGGCGTGGATATGCTTCTTGAATAATTTCACCGTCCGCGGAGGAGAGCCTCCTTACCCATATAGGTTGTTCATTTGCTTGAGCGTCGTCAGGTAGCATGGCAACAAAAGGAATCCCTTCGTCATCGGTCCATTCTTCTCCTTCTTGAATGGGGATAGGGGCATTAGCTTGTACATTCACAATACGAAATTCAAGCTTGGCTGGCTTTTGGAGCTCTTCGATCAAACTTGGATCTTGTTTTGTGGTCGTATCCGGTATTTGAATTTCTATCGAGCGATCCCCCTTCTGGCGAACCATGGTCTCAGCAACTCCGAAAGCATTGAGTCGCTCGTTCATAATTTCAACAACCTTATCCATGGGACTTGCTCCACTTGGAGAATTTTCTTCAAGGCTTTGGTTCGCATCAGCAATCTCCATGGTAAAAGCAATCCCTCCTCTAAGATCCAAGCCCTTCTTGATTGCAGCTTGTGAATTACGAAGCAAAGTTCTTAAAACCAAGTCATTTCTTTTGTCTCGGTCCTTAACATGACTGGTACGAATCCCCGGTTTTATGAGGAAGGGTACAAGTCTTGAAGTTACGGTGCCAAGGACTCCAACGGGTGGTTTAAAATATGCAGAGTAATCCAGTCGGTTTCTTTTGCCGTAAGATCTTAGAGCACCATAATCGATCTCTGATCCTTCAGGGATTTGACTTTTAATGGTTTCGATAACTTCTGCGAAAGTTTCGTGACCAATATGATTAGATGCATTCGCTTCGGAGGTGACCTGGTCCGACGCGTAATTTGCTAAATTACGATCATCGAAAGGAGAAACAAGTGAAATGCTGATTAAAACGAGAAAAAGGGTGATACCCAATCTCCAAATGGTTGATCTATTCATAAATCAGGGCTGTTAAAAAATCAAATGTATCAATTTGAATAAGAAGAAATTAATCGACTTTTGCGGATATAGAATCTTTAGCCATTTCAACTTTGACATTTTCAGAGATCCGGATGACGAAACAGTCATCCTTGACCCCAGTAATAGTGCCAAACAAACCACCAACCGTTTTTACTTTTACACCTTTTTCTAAGGCATCGATCATTTTTTGATGATCTTTTTGCTTTTTTCTCCCTGGGGCAATAATGAGGAAATAAAAAGCGATGCCCATTACTAAAAAAGGCAATAAGCTTTGAAGAATGCCCCCTGACCCTGGTTGTGCACCAGAACCTGACATGGCTAAAGAAATGTTCGAGAAAATTGAAGAAGTGCTTAAAATCATAAAAAAAAGGTTATATCAAAACCCCAAAACAGAAATTTTGCAAGCCTTGAAGAATTGCTTAATGTTAGTATTCATAAGTCTAAACGGATGTGGTTAACAATAATTGAACACAACCAATGAAAAAGCCAAGAACAGCCCCAACTAGTTCAATGAATTTAAATTCTTTTTTCATGAGGTTTACTAGAAGTTTTTCTACCCGGTCGGATGAGAACCCTTCAACTTTTTCACAAACTAAATCCTTAATATCTAACTCCTTTTCAAGCTTGTGACTCAATTCTTCAACGGATTCAGTTAGAAAGTCTTTGAGCTCATTCCTAAAAAGATTCGTGACCTTTTCAACCATTTCATCAGATAGAAACATCGATAACATTGGGAACGCATGAACAAGCTTTTCTCGAATGGTCTTTTCAATTCTTTTACCAATTGCATCCATGCTTGCTTCGCTGGTTGCATTTTCTCGAATTTTATTAGTGATTTGGTCCATTGAGAGCAATTCCTCAGCCACTAAAGTACCAAGTTTTACCGCTAATTGTTTTTGCCTTTTTGGAAATACTCCTTGGAACTGAATGCTTCCAATTGAAATAGCTTGGCGCGGATGAAAAAGCATTTTGACCGCTAGATAATTGGTTATCCATCCAATGAGAGCAGCGAGTATCGGCAAGAGCCAAATCAAGGAAGAAGATTCTTCTTGCAGATTGGCTAAAGTATGGATTTTAAGGTGAGAGATTGATGAATACCAATTCATTTTGAAAAGCTTACCAGTTTAAAATTAATAGCATGTATGACTGGAATGAATTTTGTTTCGATAAACAAAAAAAGCCGCAAATGCGACTTCAATTTATTTTATGTGTTTCTTTTAAGTTAAATCAATCCGTACTACCTTCTTCTCCTTGATCCAAATGATAATTTCTTTCCAAAGCCACGGTTTCTTTTTCGAGAAATATCCGGTGCAGAAGCGGTCAGAGTTGCAGGTTCATCACGATATGCAAAATCATCAATAAATTTTCGGTCTAAGGAATTACCTAAAAGCTTCTCAATAGACTCCACCAAGGGAAGCTCCTCTGGTTTACAAAGAGTAAATGCTTCCCCCTCCGTTCTTGCTCTTCCCGTTCTTCCAATTCGGTGAATATAGTCCTCAGAGTGCTGCGGGACATCATAGTTGATAACATGGGTTACATTGGAAATATCTAAACCTCTCGATGCAACATCGGTCGCTGATAAAATTTTTACCTTTCCGTCTTTAAAGTCCTGTAAAGCTGACATGCGATCACGTTGTTTAAGATCTGCATGTAAAACACGCACATCTTGGCCGTGCTCTGTTAGCCAATGGCTTATTTTATCTGTCCCTCTACGTGTTTGAAAAAAGATAATTAAACTCTCAAATTTAATCTTACGCAAAAGTGCAATTAAGAGATCAAATTTTTGGATGGCAGGAACTGGATAAAGTGCATGAGTGACGGTTTCTGCAGCGGAAATTTTAATATCTATTTTCGCTTCTGCGGGATTGTCCAAGGCCCATTTAGATAAACGAACAACTGCATCAGGAATAGTTGCAGAAAAAAGCAGGGTTTGCCTGGAGCGAGGTGTTTTGTTTATAATTTTTGTGACATCTTCAACGAAACCCATGTCGAGCATACGGTCAACCTCGTCTAGGATTAAAATTTCAATTTTTCCTAAGCTTAAGTTTCCCTGTTGGATGTGGTCAAGTAAGCGACCGGGAGTAGCAACTACAATATCAGGATTATTCCTCAATTCTTCTAATTGCTTACCATATTTTACTCCGCCATATAGCAATGCCATATTCAAGCCCATATGCTTCCCGTACTTTCGAAAGTTTTCCTCAATTTGAATGGCCAGTTCACGAGTGGGTGCAAGTGCAAGTGCTCGGCATGCTCCAGTTTTTTTTAATCGATGGAGGGCAGGGAGGGCAAAAGCAGCAGTTTTTCCAGTTCCAGTTTGTGCGGAACCAACCATGTCACGCCCTTCCAAAATCGGGGGAATTGCTTTTATTTGTATTGGAGTTGCTTCTTCGTAACCAAGATCTTCAATAGCTTGAAGGAGTTCAGGGCATAGGCCCAATTCTTTAAAATTCATCGTAACATAGTGGGAAAAGGGAATTCTTCTCCTTGCGTAAAAGTATAGCTAAACCCTAAATTCATCAAATGAGCGAGGACAAACAACAAAAAACCTACAGGGGAAGAATTGCACCCACCCCTTCGGGATATTTGCATGAAGGGCACGCTAGAACATTTAAAGTTGCTTGGAGGAGAGCCCGCGAACGGGATGGTTGCGTTATTTACAGGAACGATGATTTGGACAGATTACGTTGCAGTGAAGAATTTTCTCGAGCGGCAATGGATGATTTGCAGGGATTGAAAATCAATTGGGATGAAGGACCTGATTGTGGAGGTAAATACGGTCCATACAATCAAAGCGAGAGAGCAGAAAAGTATGTCAGCACACTTTTGAAATTGGCAAACAATGGGCTTGTTTACCCATGTGTAAAATCAAGAAAGGAAATTCAGGCATTTGAAATAAAAGCAAAGGTTGGGAATGAATATTTATTTCCACAAGAACTTCGCCCAAGTGGAAAAAAGTTCACAAATGATCAGGTCTCTCTGAATACAAATTGGCGATTTCGAACCCAATGGAGCGAAAAAGTTAGTTTTCTGGATGGAAGAAAAGGAGAGCAAAGTTTTGAAATAGGAAAAGACTTTTCAGACTTTTTAGTTTGGCGAAAAGATGGCTTTGCATCTTATGAGCTTGCCTCTGTAGTCGACGATAATCTTATGAAAATTACGGAAGTAGTTCGGGGTGAAGATTTACTGATCTCAAGTGCCCGCCAATGCCTTCTTTTTGATGCTTTGGGCTGGAATCGGCCAGATTTTTTTCACTGTGGACTCGTGTTTGGTGCAGACGGGAAAAAATTATCCAAGTCAACGCGTACTCTGCCCCGGCTTTTTTCTACTCCTTAGTATAGCTTGGGCTTTCGCTTTGGAGAGAAATTCGTATTGAGCATGAAGCCGTGCAAAGACATACCCCGGCCAGCCGTCAAAGATTCCTCCCTGCCAGAGATAAACATAAAGAAATCGTAGGGTGGGGCGAAAGGGAAGCTTCCGGAATATCTTTCGTAATTTCCTCTTACCTTTGACCCCCTCATGCTGAAGGGCAGAATCATCATCCTGAGCGGAGCTTTCCACCACGGCTTCCCAGTTGGAGTAGCGATTATGTTTTTCCACAAAGCTATCGATCGTGGGGAAGGCATGATGATCCATGATCGAGTTCAGTTTGCCGGTCGTCCCCTTTACCACCACATGCTCATGGATTTCATGGTCTCCACTTTCGGTCGTTAAATCGGTTATCTTTTCGTACCTTCCCAGTTTGTGTCGAAACAGTCTTAGGTTCCAGTTAGGAAAATAAGCATGTTTCAAGGGGTGGCCCAAAAAGAAGTACCTACGGTTTATCCAATACCCTGCCTGCTTCTCGTCGGGATTGGTGACAACTTTTCGGATCTCCTCCTCCGCTTCAGGTGGCAGGCACTCGTCGGCATCGAGAATCAAGACCCATTCATGGGAAAAGGGAAGATTTTCCAATGCCCAGTTTTTTTTCTTCGGCCATCCACCTTTGTATTCGAATTGCATGACCTTGGCTCCATACTCATCGGCAATACTGCTCGTCCGATCCGTGCTTTGCGAATCCACCACAAAAATCTCATCTATCCAGGGAACCGACTGCAAGCATCTTGCTAAATTGGTTTCCTCGTTTTTACAGGGAACAAATAAACTAAGAGGAACTTTAAAGCCTTGGGTCATCAATGAATTAATTTTTGAATGATGGTTTCTTTGAGGATGCCCCGAGGGTGCCAAGCAAAAAGGTTGTTAGTTTTTAAATTTAATGGACTATGACGGTCTGCATCCACCGATTTATAGCCAAGCTCTTGCAACATAGAAAGAACGGTTTTCTGCTTCGGCGGAAAAGATTCAATGATGAGTAGGGGCTTGGCTTGTAGTAATGTATTTGTGCCACCTTGCAAAACCTCAACTTCATGACCTTCCACATCGATTTTAATTAAGCTTGGGGTTTTATCGTCTAGGAAGATTGAATCAAGGGTCCTCGTTTTTACCGAAATTTCATTTGAGGATCCATTTAGGTATTGTTCTACCCATGGTATATCTTTTCCTTCGATACATCCAGTAGCGGAAGTTAAGGTATCCTGAAAAAATGAAACCTCACCTACCTGATTACTCAGGGCACTCTTGCAGATTTCCAAATTTTGTAGATTGGCTTCTCTGAGGGTCATTTCGAGTAACTTTAGGTTTTCGGGATCCGGTTCGAAAGCCAAAATATTTCGGAGCGGACAAACCTCACGAACTCCCCAAGTGTAGAGCCCAACATTTGCACCTACATCAAAAAACCACCCTTGCTCATTTTGATTATCCAGTTCTTTAGCGATCCTACTAACCAATTTACCAACACCTGGTTCCCATTGTTGTTTTCTCCATCGAATGGATGCATGAGTGAAGGGTCTTAAGGCAACCCGATGACTATATCCGAGTTCATAAAGCTTGGGATCATTAAATCGACTTCTGAGTAATGCTTTAAAAAACTTTGTTTTTCGGAGCGAGTGTAGGGGAGCCGTAAAAAGAAGCATAAACTAAAAAAAGAACCTGTTCATTTTCTAACCATCTGCTCATAAAGTTCGAAGTATTGTTTTCTGCAGTCTTCATGGCTTGGTAAATTGATAGCATCCCTCTTTGCGGCGGGTGATCGTAATAGTTCTTGTACAGATTGATCGATCGATGCTTGATTTTCTGCCTCAACATATTTTGCATAGTCTCCAAGTAAATCTGCAATGGCTCCCGTGCGGGTAGTGATGACTGGGCATCCACGAATCGCAGCTTCCGAGGGTGGCCATCCAAAGCCTTCGACGAAGGAAGGAAAAACCAGAGCTTTGGCATATTTGTAGAGCTCTCCCAAAGAATTTTCGGTAAGGTTTTGCAAAGAGTATATGGCACTTTTGTGAGATTTTATCCAATTCAGCAAATGATCATCCAATTCTTCTTTTTGGGGTTCGGGTCCGACAAGCACAAGTTTTAGGTCATGGTCTGGTAATCTTTTGTGAGCATGAACAAAAGAACGGAAAACGGCCTTTCGGTTTTTATACCAAGCGGAACTCCCTACATGGAGGAGGAAGTTTGTATTATGGGGGGTAAAAGGAAGTTTTTTTGAAAGGTCTTCTCGGTCTAATTCTTGAGATAAATCTAACTCCGTGCCAAGATGCACAATGGATGATTTTTCTCTGGAACGCGGGATTAACCAATTAAGGTGTTCGAGAGTTTGTCTGGAATCGCATGCATAATAGTCAGCAAGAACGAGAGAGTCTAATATCCAACTTTGCAAACGCTTACCAGATATTGAGATTTTGGGAGCCTGATTAAATTCACCCTTAGCAGTCCGAATAGCGATTAAATCATGGCAGGTTATAATTTTCTTCGTCCTAGTAATCCTGCTTAGCTTAGGTAAGTAGATGGCGTTTGAATGGTCGGTGATATGGACCAAATGAACTGGATCTTTTTGGTTCAGAAACTTCCTTTCTAATCTCTTGGGAAAGAGAATGTATTTATCGATATATGCTGCCCATTTTTGAAACCTTTTTGCAAGGCAAGCCATCCAAAAAATCGGACTTGGCGAAATTTCTTGGAAATCAAAGTTTGAGTGGGTATTTTTTTTGGAAATCAGAAGATCTCCGAAACGTAACATGCTCTGTTGTTGGTCTGGACGGTAATTTGTGATCACTAAAACCTGTGGCTTTGGTTTCAAGTAGGCTTTTTTTGAGAAACTGCAGCAGCAAGGCATAAACCGCTACCAAAAGCGGCAAAGCCCAGGTTGGTCGGCTGGCCGAGTAGACCGAAAAGAAGTACTGGACCTGCGGCTCCGAATAAAAAAATGGCTAAATAACTGCCGCGTTTAACCGCCCGAATTGAACTAATGAGCAAATCTTTGGTCATCCAAATTCTAAGGAGAATAAATAATGACCCCCAAAATACCCCACCTTCAAGAATTGCGCGGGCCCAGGAATTTTCAGCAAACCCAAATTTTCCTCCAAGTGCAGAACCTGCTCGAGTCGCAGATCCTAGTCCGTAGCCAAAATTTTCAGTCCAACTATAAGAGTAGGGAGCAATAATCATTGCTAAATAACGATTAAAATAGGCTTCAATTGGAGTTCCTTCAACATTGGCAGCCTCCTCAAAACGTAAGGTCAAGAAGTCTAAGCCTTCTTGGAAAAGATCAACTTGAGTGTAGAGAAGAAGTCCCAAAGTAGAGAAACCAAAGATCGAACCAGCAATCTTGCCGAATTCAATGGGTTTGAAGTAGGCAAGAAATCCGACACAGGCCAATACCTGCAAACATTCTGCAATTACCGCACGACTGCCCGCTGTTACCATTGCAAGAAGGCTGGCAGTTGTTCCTAAGTACAGCATCCATTTTGGGAAGGTACCCTTCACTAAAAAGCCGTAAATGATGAACGATACGGTAAAACAATAATAAAAAACGATACCACTTACGAATGTGAATGTGCCGGAAGCTCGCACTTTACCGCCTGATGTTTCTAACTGGCTACCAGTTCCTCCAGCCGCGACATTCATGATATCTTCGGCATCTCCCTGAAATTGTTCAGCGACTACCCAGGTCATGGGCAAGGCAAGCAAAAGAAAAGCTTTTCCAAACTTAATCACATCCTGCCAGGCAAGTACCTTTGCCATGATGAAAATAAGTGGGAAATGCAGTAGGTTTGTGCGAGCACCATATATGATGGTAAAGATGTGTGCCTGTGTTAAAAGAAATGAAATGACAATTGAAATTACGACCCACTGCAGACACTTGTTTAAATACTTGTTGTTCAGAGGAAAAATTCCTTTTGCATAACTGAGGTAATAGATCCAAATGACGATAGGGTCTCTAATAATCAACAAACCTTGAGATAGACTTGGGAGAAACCATTTCCTTAAGGCTCCCTCAAAAAGTAAAACTAAAAAGTATGTCCAGATGAGTTTTTTAATAAATGCATAATTGGTTGTCACTGCTTGCGAAACGAATTTCTTCTTGGGCAAATTTCTTGATAGAGAGATGGATTTCGTTGTACTCATGTGTTAGACAATTTCAGGCCCTTGCAAAGTATTAGGCAAGTTGAAATCGATAACCTTTTGAGCGTAAGTTTTCCAAGAGTAATCCTTCGCTTTTTTTTGGCACAAATTCTGGATTTCCTCTTTGTTAGACCTGTTTGAGATCATTAAGGTAATTGCCTCCGCAATTTTTTCAGGTGATCGAATGGGAACAAGGTGGCCGGTTATCCCTTCATCGACCAAATCTTCACCTCCGGCGTTAGGAGTCACGATAATAGGTAATCCACAGGAGAGGGCTTCCTGTTGTACTAAAGCCCGGCCTTCAACAATCGAGGGCAATACCAAGGCATCGTGCACCTTCATGATGTCCCTAACCTTTGAATTTGGACAAGGGGGGAAATATGCAAATTCAGCCAATTGCTTTCGGTAAAACTCCATCGGCATCGAGGGTTGCCCTAAGATCGATAAGGAAATCGGTTCTCCATTCAGTAATTTCATTGCATCAAAAAGATCCGCAAGCCCTTTACGTTGGCTCATAGATCCGACAAATAAAAGCTTAAAAGTATCATTTTTTGGGGAGCGTTCAAAATCAGCTGGTTTGCTCGGGGGACTGCCGAACGGGGAGATTTGGCAGGGTGTTTTCTGCCTGATTTCCAAGGGAATCGAATCCAAGACAAATTGGCTTGGACAGCTGATTCGATCCGCGAGTCTTAATTCTTCTTCTTTTTGACAAAGTTTTTCTTCCGGTTCACGGGTGCTTTCGAGGGTTGGTTCCCATTCAGGATACCTTTCGGATTCTTCGGTAAGTAATCTCCTGACTGTTGCCCAGTGAGCAATGGGCAATTCGTAAGAACATTGCATGCCCAGTTCTTTTGCCCGGGAAAAGGAGGATGAGCAACCATCCTCATAAGCATGCAAAACTTGGGAGGAATGATTGCTTAATGCGTTGTATACTTTGTTGTCCAGAGCGAGGTAGGAGTTATCGGTTCTTTGTCGTTTTTTTGTCTGATCTCCTTTTGATAGCAAACGGGCAAATTCAGGCATCCATTGCCGGGAAATCATCTTGTCGGGAATAGCATACTGTCGTTTCTCTTTACAAAAGGATCTGATCAAAGGGTTTGCTCCTTCTCCGGTTCCAATGGTGGTGAAAAACTTCTCCAATTGGTTCTGATTGTTGAGCTGATTAAGCAGGGCACGAACGAAGGTGTTTCCAGTGGGGTGGGAAACGACAAACTTTTCTAGACTCTTCATCATGAGTCTCTTTTTTTCTTTGACCACTTATGAATTGGGTCTTCCACCCATTTAAAGAAGAGCCATGCTAGTAAGATTACCGGGAGTAGATAAAAAAGGGAGATGAGAAAGTTGGCAGGCTTCTCTTCGAAAATCTCACGATGAAGATAACCTAATAATTTGAAGAGAGGAAAATGAATCAGGTACAGGGAGAAAGAAATTTTACCTATCCAAGCAACGACTTTCGTCAGCCTAATACCGATCATACATTGGAGTATCCCAGCATGAGATAAGCAGAAAACAAAAAAGAAGGAGTAAAAGGCAGTCCATGCGAAATACTGCGTCCAGGTCTCCCAATTTTGATGCCTGCTCATCAGGGAGATTCCCAAACTTAGGCAAGTTAGAGAAAGTAAATAACCCATCTTGATCCGGTTTAATTTTTGGTCGCGATAGAGCTGGGCAATCCATGCTCCAAGTAACCAACTGGGCCATAAAAAGAGGGCGGTAAAAGTCAGCCACTGGTATCCTTGGTAACTGAGAAAGATGCAAAGGGTACTTAGGGCAAAAGTACTAAACCATAAGAGATTGTTTCTACTTGATGAGAAAAGTAAAAAAGCGAGGGGGTACAGAAGATAAAATTCTATCTCCAGTGGAATAGTCCATAAGGAAGGGTTGCTTAGGAATTGTCCGTTCCCCGGTGGGTAGTTCTGAGTCAAGGTAGCAACCCTGAAGATTTTACTTACATCCCAGGTTTTATCTCCCCAAAGGGTTAGGCAGAGGAAGCTTATGCCAACGGTCAGGATCAGGGCGGCAAAATAAGCTGGATAAATCCTCCAAAATCGACGAATCAAATAAGTTTTCCAGCTAGGCCTAGCGTTTCCAATAGTATACGGATAATGGATACAAAATCCGCTTATCAGAAAAAAGAGGACAACTGCATATCCCATGAATGGGGTGGGGATAGAAAGCCAAGCCATGGCTTTTGCAAACGATGAATATTCCTCTGGATAACTGGTAATACGCCACCACCCAATCCACAGATCTACCCTTACATGGTAGAGCAGCACCCCCAGGCAGGATAGTCCGCGAAGGAAGTCTATTACAGGTATGCGTTCCGAATTTTTCATCCGTTATGAATCAATCTGATATACTCTTTTGCATAGTCATCCAAGGGGCGAACATATTGTTCGAGATCGACTTTAGCCAACTTGGATAGCTCCCGATACTGGCTATCATCCATTTTGATTGCTTTTTGCATGCACCCAATAAGCGAGTCGATGTCTCCCGGCTTACAAAAGAGAGCGTGGGGGCCTGCAGTTTCCTTGACTCCACCATCGGTCGAAGCAATACAAGGCACGCCGACCGACCGTGCTTCCAGGGGGGTGAGGCCTAGGTCTTCCTGAGTATGTGGAGGAGTGACCATCCATTTTGATTCGCGGGTGTAGCGGTGCCTTTCAGATTCGCTGACAAACCCAGGCATTTGCACGCCTTCAATACTTTGCTCCTCGATGGTTGCAAAAACTTCCTCCCGCAAGGGTCCGTCCCCAAGCATGGTAAGGGGCCATTCTTTGGGATTCGTTTTTAGTTTGGCGTAAGCTTCCAGCAAAACACGAATCCCTTTGTTGGGAACCCACCTTCCGATAAATAAAAATCCTTTTCTTTGGTCGGGTGAAGTTTCCTCTTGAGGCATCCTGGATACTACTGGGAGGCGAACACTTCCCTTTCTTCTTTTCTTTTCCCAACTATCCCAGACAAACTCGGATATATACCACCTTCTGTCTGCTTGGCCCACAGCCCAACGCCAGGCCAAAAGTCTAGGATGAATACCCTTTCTTCGCCAGTTGTAGATCGTCATTACACAGGGTTTATTACACTTTTTGGCATGCCATACGCCTTCGACAATGGGGTTGTGGAGATGGACGAGGTCACATTCTTGTATGGCCCTTTTAATTACTGCATCTCTGGGTGAAATAAAATGACTGGCAAATCGTTTGCTTTCCTCTTCTGCCCATAATGAGCGGATTTCGTTCTCGTTTTTTTGGATTGAACCATCGTCCAGAAACCCGAGAACTTTTTTTCTTAGTAACCGAACCGATGCACCTCTTTTGATCAGATCCTCAATCAAGGTCAGGCAAAAAGTCTCAATTCCCCCAAACTTCCCCAAACATGGGGCAACCATGAGTATTTTCAGGTTGGATAGATCAGCCATCTACCAAAGATTCAGTCTCGTATTCTTCCACCTTCTCATTTGTCTCAGCGAGTAGCCAAGAATGTTTTGGTTTACACATTCTTCAAAGGATGGAGCGATAGTTGGTAAATTTTCTATTTGGTTTTTTTCTCTCGCCTCAAGCTTTTCCATCCATGACTTCCGGTATGTGCCTAGCAAGTGTACGCCAAAGGTATCTTCATGAATTCTAGCGTTTGGATAGAGGTTAGTTATTTGTCTTGGGGAAATCGTTTTTGCCTCACATCGAGAGGCCAGACCAGCTTGGGCGGTAGGCATGGTCCATTCAGGAATTTGGTGGAGATGATTTTCTCCGAGAAACCACTCGAGGTAATCCCAGTCGATTACTGATTTATCCCAAAACACGAGTCCCGTGGTTATACCCTTGACTGCTTGAGGCTTATTTTTACCTGTAAGCATATGCCATGGGCGAAAAGAATAGGCATCCCACCGGGTGTCCTTTAGAAAAATAGCACCATTTTTTACCTCTTTTCGGTCAAACAATCCTGAAAAGGGGCGAAGAAAGAGAATGTCGGCATCAAGATAAAAACTGATCGGATCGTAGGGAAATGCGAAAATAGGGTCAAAGAACTCAATCCCCCAAATAGATTCCTTTCTAACCTTTTGGCAGTTGGGTCTGCCTTGCAGGAAATCCAACACTCGACTTGAGTTTTCACAGGAGTCGATGATGGTAACCATCGTTCCACCTAGCTCCGAAAGTATGGAATCTTTGTCTTCTCGGGAGAGAGTACCGTCCAAGTGTAATTGCAGGTCAATGCTATCCTGGCAATACGAAACAAGGGATCTTAAGCACCGTAGATAAAAGGGTAATTGGCTCCCCCCAATGAGGGATTGTACGATAATTTTTTCATCCTTTTGTCCCTCCATTTAGTTTTTTTCCCGGAACCAGATTTGAACCATGGAAATAATATGCTCGATCGAAACCTCAGCTAGTTCTGGGTACATTGGTAGAGTTAGATTTCTTTGATAAAAATGTTCTGTAACCGGTAAGTCATCTCCACCTCGAATTCGATGGGCATAGGCTGCATGTTGATGAACGGCCAGGGGATAATGCTGGCTGGCCCCGATTTGGTGGAATCGTAGGTATTCCATCAATTCATTTCTTCGTTCACATTCAATAACATACAGATGCATTGCATGAAGTTCAGTTTCAGCTAAGGCGGGTAGGGTAATGGGTAAATCCTTAAAACCTTCGTTGTAGCGTAGTGCAATTGTTCTGCGTTTAAAATTGTCATCCGCGAGGTGTTGTAGCTTAACCCGTAAGATGGCAGCCTGCATTTCATCGAGTCTCGAATTAAAGCCAGGGATGATACTTTCTCTCGCTTCGTTCCATCCATACTGTCGAAGAGATTTAATCTTTTCGGCAAACTCTTTGGATCGGCAAAGAATCATACCGGCATCTCCTGTTCCCCCCAGGTTTTTGGTCGGGTAACAACTGAAAGCGGAAATATTCGCAAAGGTACCTACTTTCTGTCCATTGATCTCCGCTCCATGTGCCTGCGAACAATCCTCGACAACAGCGAGGTGATGGGCTTTTGCAAGCTCCAAGATCCTGTGCATTTCAGCCGGTTGCCCATAAATGTGAACCGGCATGATCGCCTTGGTATTGGTAGCCAATCTTTCCTCAATTGACTTGGGGTCAATGCATCTTGTATTTGGATTGATATCCGCAAACACCGGCGTGCAGTCTGCCTGTTCAATTCCAGCAACCGTGGCCACTGCAGTGTGAGATGGGGTGATGATCTCATCTCCAGTCCCAAGGCCAAGACCTTTGAGGCACAGGGCAATGGCATCAGTTCCATTGGCAATTCCGACGGCATGAAAATCTTCGCCATGAAAATATGCGAATTCTTTTTCAAAAGAATCTACTTCTTCACCTAAGATATAGCAACCGGAGTCAAGAACTCTTCGAATAGCTTCATTTGCCTCATGCCAATGAGCTTTGAACGAGGCCTGTGGGTCACTAAAAGGAATCACATCAAGTCAAGGGCAAGAAATAATTATGAAAACGATTTCTTTGCTTTTAATCGCTATATTCTCCTTGGTAAGAAACAATACTAACTGATCGTACATTATCGATAGATTTAATTCTTTGAATAATAGTTGCCTTATTATCAGTCCTAATTTCAAAAATTGATTCGCATGAGTCAATGGACGAAGTTACGGACTTTATACTGTGGGCACCTGTATCTTTGCTTAGTATTTGTTCAATCTGATCAAGGCAGTCATTTTTAGATTGGATAACAAGTAAATATGGTGCTTGTAAAACTCGATATTTAGAAACAATCAACAAAATTATAGAAATCATTATACTTCCGTATCCAGCAATAGTAAAGAAACCAGCACCGCATGCGATGCCAACAGCAATGCTCCAAAACATAAATACAATATCGTTAGGATCTTTAATTGCCGAGCGAAACCTAACAATACTTAAGGCTCCAACCATGCCAAGAGAAAGGATTATGTTAGAAGTTATAGTCATTATGATCATGCATGTAACAGACGAGAGTCCAATCAATGACAAAGTAAAACTTTTGGAATATAGAACCCCAGAGAAGGTCTTTTTGTAAACATAACTTATTAAAAGCCATATAATAAAAACAAATAGTAGAGCAGCGGAAATATCGATGAAGTCAACTGTGTTACTTTTGTAAAAATCCAGAAATTTTCTTTTTAATATATCAGTTAATTGTATTGGTTCGTTCATTAATTAATTTATTGGATTGAATTAGCATATTTGGAAAAGGAAATTCGACTTTTTTCAAGCGAATTTAGTAAGAATTGAATGTGATCCGGGAGGTAATGTGTATATTTAATTTCAAGAACTATTTTTTGAGAGTTTGTGATGAATTTTTGTGGAGTAAAGTTTTTAAAGAAAAGTGAAGTGTCGAGTGTGGAACTAATAAGTTTATCGAAGTTTATTCTAAGATTATTTTGGTCTTTAGTAGCATATGCTTCACGATTGTATTGAATAATTACTTTTGGAATATAAGTTTTTTGATAAATTTCATATTTTAAGTTTTGAAATTCATTTTGCAGAGTAGCGTTTAGAAGTCTTTGATCGGTAATTAAATCTACGGTTAATTCTTTCGATAATTTTATTGATTTCTTTTGAATTAAATCTCCGACTTTATTTTTCATTTCAAGAAGGACATGATCTGCTGAATTATTGTAAGTACGAAATCTAAATTTATTTCGATTAAGAATCCCCGAGTCCTTTTCGAACTTTGAATTACCCAAAAGATCTTCTACATATAGGCTTCTCACTGTGTAGAATCCCTTTTTCGCACAATGTGAATCTTTTGGGATAAATTTCAGTCTAGATTTTAAAATTTCGTACTCAAATATATTTATCAGATACTTATATTCGTGTCTTAAAATATTTTTTTTCAACTACTTAGTTTTAAAATTTTTAATTGAATCTAAAACTGAAGAAATAGATTGTTTAATTTCTTCAGAGTCGGAAGTAAAATCTGGAGTATTAAAAGTATCCAAAATGGTTAATTCTGATATATCATCAAACCATATTGATGATATTGCTAGATTAATATTGGCATCTAGGAATGCGGTTCCACCCCCGAAAAATCCTTTCTTACTGTAGCAACTAAGATTTTTTTGATTCCGATCAAATGTGTTTTCTGAAATTAGAGCATTTGATGAATCTTTCACAGCAATTCCTAAGGCGTTTCCGAATATAGAATTTTTCTTTATAACAACTTTTGAGTTTTCACCTACACTGATTCCTTTGTCACCAGATTTGAGAATATTGTTATTAATTATCAACGCATATGAACCAGAAAGATCGATTCCGTCTCCAAAATTTAAAATCTTTGTGTTGTTGAATTCACTTGTCTGAACAATTGCTTCGCAGAAATCTAGATCCATATGATCTGAATAATTTTCGATAAAATGGCAGTTTCTTATTTCAACAATTGAATTTTTAAAGTTTATACCATCATCACCTCTAGATGCTTTGATTGTACATGAGTCCATTCTTATGTTTGCGTTGTGGATAGATAAAGCTCCATTAAAAAAAATTCCGCCAGCAAATTTGTCAGATCCACCAATCAATTTAAGATTTTTTATTTCGATATTCTCCTTTTTATCCAAGACTATAGCTACTGTACCGAATGGTCGCGTTGAGTCTTCACTTTTTATAATAATGGGAAAGTTTTCTGTTCCATTGAAATTAATTGGACTGTAGGAAACAATACTCCTGTTTTGCTCCAAGGTGATAGTGGTATTACTTTCAAACTCAACTTTTAATCCCTCAGGAATTACTAGGTCTTCTTTCAATCGATAACTTCCGCTAATTAAAAAAAGGTCCTCACCTTTGAGTGTGAATTTTAATAATCTATATTTTTTAATAAACTCAGTCGCACTTAAAGATCGAAGTTTTGTGAAGTCTGTTTTGTTATCAAAAACATTAATATGGATTCGACGAATCGGTAACTCTTGGTCTGAGAATGTGTTTACAGCGTTGATTGAAATATCTTCTTCTCTCACTTTATCAACAGAACTTCCTGAAATTGAAATTTTTAAAAATGTCTTTTTCGGATGAAGTTTGAAATCCAAGTCAGCCATTAAATATTCCTCATCAAAAAATTTAACCAAGTTTACTGAATCAAAATCATTTTTTACTGTTATGATTTTTTTTGATCTGTTCGTTTCTATGTTGTAAATACCTTGAGGTAGACGAATTTCAAAACTGGTCATCCTTAATCGGGCTAAGCTGTCTGGAAGAATTTCAAAACTAAGATTTTCATCACTTTTGAAGATTTTAACAAAAAGAGAAGATTTGGATAACGCGTCCTTAATATTTTTCGCATTGTTTAATAAAGTGTTTTTTTGATCTTTTATGAGAAAAGTAATGATTTGATTATTAAACTCAGTAAATGGATCTAAGGGGAAAATTTCTAGGCTTTCATCAAAATATTCTAATATTCTTTTTTCTATTTTATATTCTTGGAAGATTTTCTTTAAATAGTGATTTCGCTTATCTCTGAATTGATTGTTTTGTAGGAATTGTTGAAACATTCTTAAGTATTTTGATGAGTAAAAATAATTCATCCCATGTTCAAAGGATTGCAACCGTTCAGCAGAAGGATAATGCGGACTATCAAGATTTAGTTGTTTGGCACCGTCTTCGGCTCTAGGTTGATAATAAATTAAACCGCTGTCCAAGGAGTAAACCAAACGAATATTTCTTTCAATATAGTCATGGGAGTACCCCCAAAATATATTAATTGCACACAGAGCAGCGACTTTTTCGACATCTACTAACCTTGATAATTGCTGATAATCCATCGACTCTAAGCCCTTGAGGTACCTATCCAATCTGTCGTTGATTTTTTCTCGGTGAGGGGAGTTAACTTGCACTGCAGATGAATCCCAAAACTCTAAATCACTATCCCATAATACTAAATCCGAAATATCCTTAAATTCTGGTCTTACACTGAAATCGTTTGGCAACTTGTTCTTTTCAAAGTATGTTGGATTGTTATCGAACTCTTCTTCAATTAAATAGACACCACTGTATATATCGTTGATGTATAAAATACCGTAGGCATTCGCGGGGTGGGGTAAGTTGCATAAATGGCTTAGTTGCTTGCATAGTAGGGGTGGGAAATATCCACGGTCTTCGGGTACCACAAAATCAAACTTATCCATTTTGTTGATATACTGTCCTTTTGACAGTTTTAAAGAGTAGCTTTTTTTGGGGTTCTGCCAGTGCCTCGGTTCACCCAAATGAAGTTTAATTTTTGCATCATATTTATTTCCATTGTGCTCTAGTTTAATCTTTCTGTAGTTATTGAATTCCTCTACTATTCCTCGTGATGCGTTCTTTTCCATTCGATCAATAATCTCTTGGAAGTGTATGTGATCTTTTTTTGATAAAGTGAGATTAAAAGATTCTATATTTGATTCTTTAATTTTAGAAATCAAAGAGTTCTTGAAATTTTTTGAATTTATTTCTTTTGTGTAAATAAAATCACGAAATTTGTTTTTTATGTTAATTCTATTTTCATACAGAAATGTTAGAAAAAAGGAATTATCTGAGGAAAGATTGAAAATAAAAAATCGACCAACAACTTCAGTACAGAAGATAATTAAGAATATAAAAGTAAGATATTTTGTTTTTTTGTGTAGAAGTTGTGAAACTTTGAAATATTTTAATATCTTCATGTATTTCTATCTTGGTTGCTTAAAGATAGTAGCTAAGATTTTCTTTAAAATAGCTAATAGAATTAGCAACACCCTCTTCAAAATTTACTTTAGGTTCCCATCCAAATTGATTACGAAAAGCTGTGTAATCGCAGATGAAATCGCCCACATCAATTGCCTTACGATTTTCTGGAAAGGGAATCATTTCGTAACTTGCACCCTCAATTTGTTCGCACATAATCTTCGCGGTTTCTTTTAAGCTAAGTGGATTTCGTGCTCCAAGGTTAAATGTCTTGCCAACAGAATGATCAGATGTCGCTACCAAAAGAAAGGCATCAAGAAGATCATCAATGTAATTATAGTCTCTTCTTTGCGAGCCATCTCCAAAAACCTTAATGGGTTTGCCTTCTAATAAATTTCTTATCCATATGCCAAGAAAAGTCTGCCTTGCGTCCTTTATCCTCATTCTTGGTCCGTAAGTATTTGTGAGTCTGAGGACGGATGATGAGATCCCATAAACTTCTTGATAGAGAGTATGGTACTGTTCACCTGCAATCTTATTGATGCCATTAACATCTACTGGGTGCAGAGGATGCTTTTCATCCACGGGCAAATATTTTGGCTTTCCGTAGATTTGTCTTGTGCTAGCGAAAACAATGCGAATTTCAGGATTATTTTTTCGGCAAGCTTCAAGAATTGATAACTGTGCTTTCGCATTGATATCAAGATCAGTAAATGGATTTTCCATGGAGTCCAAATGGCTAGTCTGACCAGCTAAATTAAACAGGTAATCATGATTTTTTACAATTTCGCACATCGAATTTTTGTCACGAATATCAGATAGATCTATGGAAATCTTATCTTTAACTTCCTCTATGTTTCTTAGATTTCCTCCATATTCAGGAATCAAACTGTCAACTATTGTCACCTGATTATTCAAATTTACCAATTTTTTGGCAAGATTTGATCCAATAAAGCCCAACCCCCCTGTTATTAGGATTTTCTTATTTTCGATCACGCTCATTAGACTTTTTTGCGTATACTAATTTTTCTTGCAGGATTACCAGCAAAGATTTCATTTTCAGGAACATTTTTACTTACCACGGCTTGTGCTCCGACGATGGCGTTCTTACCAATTTTTACTCCCGGAAGAATCATCGCCCGAACACCGATAAATGCATTCTTTTCTATAGTTATGCTTTTGGTGATTAATTGCATGTCTGTACTTTCAAAGTCGTGCGACCCTGTACAAAGGTAGACTTCTTGGGCAACGGTTGCAGCTTCCATGATCTCGACCCTTCCGAGTGAATACGCCACAGATTTTTCTCCAAGGCATGCTCGGTGGCGCATCGTGAGGTTCCAAGGGATTTGAATACAAGCTTTCGAATGGACAAAGGGACAACCCGAGATAGTAGCCCCGAAAATCTTTAAAATCATTAATCTCCACGGATTTAGAAACTTAGGGGTCCATGAGCAAAAGAAGAACCAAGTGATTTTCCATAAAACCAAAATTAAATGCACCCATAATGGCCATGGGTTTTGATAAGGATGGTTTTGGCTTTTTGGATTCAAGACAACATTTTTATCATGTTATCCGCAGTGTGGACAACACCATCGAAAAAAGGTTTTCGAGGCCTTTGCATGAATTGAACTATCTTTTCAGCATGCGATGATTCGTTAATAAGGAAGATTTGGTCTTGGAATGGTTCAAAAATGAACAAGTTTTCTTTAGGAGTATCTCCGTCGTCATAAGCATAGATTGGCAATCCGTGTTCAAGCATTGCCGCAGTTGCTCCACTTTTGCCCAATATGTCGTATGGAGTCGTGGAAACGCCAAAGGCACAGTTTTGTAATTCGTGCGAAATCTTTTCAGGCGGCAATTCGTTTGTCATCGATATTTTGAATCCATGTTTTTGGGCCATAGATTGCAATTTTGCGAGTCCGATATTTTCCCTTTGTCTGCCTATAATTCTTAATTCGATTTTCTCTTTAGCGACGAGTTTCAACCGAGTCGCCAATAATTCATAGGGAAAACTCTCATACACAGTGCCAAACAATGCGACTCTGAAATTTCCTTTGTTGGAACCAGAGGGCGACTCAGCGTAGGGAATGTTACCGAACAAATATAAATATTCAGCGTTAATACCTACGCTTTTCAATCGATCGATGGCGGCGGAATTCGTACTAAATACAAGTGAGGGATTCAGAAACTTGACAAAATTTAAAATTTCTCGTTTCTGAATCCACCCGGTTACTTTTTCTTTGATTTTTGCATTTGGGTATGCACCTATCCAAATCTCATGAAAAACAAGATGAGTATTCTTTCCTGACAATGCTTTTGCTAATCTATTTAGACAAGGACCAGAAATTCCGTTTGAGGAAAACCCGTACGGAGAAAATTGTATGCAGCATAAATCAATTGCCGAGAGATCTGTATAAAAGGTGCCAAAATCTTCAGGTGAATTGATTGTTTGCGTCAAAACCTGGTGCCCTTGCTTTTCCAATTCTTTGCTCAGCAAATTGAGGTAGTCGGTGATGCCGCATTTGCGAGGTTTTGCCGGACTTGTTATGAACAGTATCTTCAAGAACTATTTTGAGGAATTAAAGTAAGCTAATTTCTTGATCCGCAAATTATTCCGAACTCTGAAGATGGTAGATGTTTTATAATTTTGAAACCATGGCTCATTACCAAATCTTTTGCATAATTATGATCTTTTTGATTTGCCCATAAGTGATATTCAAGAGTTATGTTATCTACTTGGCTTAAGGATTTAGGGTTTTCCAAAATATCCCATTCCGAACCTTCACAATCCATTTTGAGTAGATCGATCTTGCCTCCCGCCATCTTTACAAGGGAATCCAGTGAGACCATTTCCGTGGTTCCGGAACTTGATTCGTTGACGCGGGTTTGGTTAGACTCGCCCATCAAGTCGAGTTTTACATTGCCACTTTTGTCTCCGACCGCCTGTGTTCGTAACTCAATATTTAATTTAGAGAAATTATGGGCAAGATAGCTTTCCAAATCCAAGTTCGGTTCATAGGCATGAATTTCCGAATTGGGAAAAAAGAATCTTGAGGCAATGGAAAAAAAACCAACATTGGCTCCGATATCAATGATTTTGGAGATTCTGTTTTTACGGAATTCAGTCAATCCATAATCATCATCCAGAAATATCGAAAGGAAATCGATGAAAATTCCTTTTTCATCTGGATAATCCAATCTTATGAAGTTACCATTGATTTTTATCGCCTCCGGTAAATTGAATGAAGATGTTCTAAAATAAGGTAATCCCAACCGCCGTGCATTCTTGAATCGCGTGATGAATTTAGTGATTTTATTCATTACTCAACAATAGGTTCATTTTTGTGTAAATTTCAATTGGGTTTGGCAACACAAGAATGTTTTCCGAAGACTCTTTGCCCAAGACAATCCCATCGGGGTGCCCCCATTGCTCTTGATGCAGTTTTGCACTTTCGTAACATTCTCCAAGAATCGTTATCGAAGGAACTTTATAACAGCCTGCCCAATGCATCGTTATTGAACTATTGCTGATTACGAGATCTGATTTGCTGATTAAAGCAGCGGACTGTCGGAGGGATAATTTTCCACAATAATTTTGTATCCGTAGGCTTTTTTGGCCGGACATGTCATTGTCAATGCGTTTTCGATCTTCGATTGAGCCAATGATTCGAATTTGGTGATTTGTTTTATTGTATAAAATATCGACTAACTTGGTGAAACGTTCATTTCCCCAAGATTTTTCGGGAAACCCTGCCCCCGGGGCGACGATGATCCGCTTTGAGCTTTCGGTTGCTTTACCCCAATTTCTTGCTGCTTCCTTAACCTCAGTGTTGTAAAGAGGTAAGATGGGTCTTGGTTCAACTTTTTCTTGTCCTCCTAGAAGTGGCAGGAAGGAAAGTGCTGCTTCAGTAACTTTGCAGTTTTCGACAAAGTCGACCCATTTTTCACAGGTCTTGTCTCCTCCGGCGTATCCACGGACACCAAAGCGGTGAGGAATTCGGCTTCTGCGGAGTAACCACGATCCTTGCCTGCTTCCCAAAACGTCAATTCCGTGAGTGTATTTTTGCTTACGAAGAAATTGAGATTCCTTTGAAATGAGTACGTAGAGTAGTCCCTGAAGGAAAGTCATGGGCGAATTTGCCGGAAAGCGACAATTTTGCTTGTTATGCCAAGGGGCATTCATCTTGATGATCCCGTCTAGGTCTGGGTTGTTTTCCACCAATGGTCTCGCCCAATCTCCCACGCCCATAAAGACCTTCGATTCGGGAAAATTTTTCTTTAATCCCCGAACCAGCGGAGTGGTCAAAAGTACATCACCCAAATCATTGTTGCGTAAAATGAATATCTTTTTTGTTTCTTTTGAACGCATCAATTTGGAGAGAGGGCAAGCACATCCGTTGAAAAATCTTGCGGATATTCGTTTGCACGGAACTTTGCCAACATGGGAGTGGTTTTCTCAATTTGATTTTTTCTCGGATGCTCTCCAAATAGTCCAAAGTCAGAATCTTTACACAAAAAGAGCGAGTATCCAAGTGATTCCAGGTAGGCAAGTGGAGCGTTTGTTTTTCTGCCGTACCTTTTTTGGTTTTCAGGTATGATTTCGACATAGATAGCCTTGACGCGATGATCAGAAAGGTTTTTCTGCCAGCCTTGCAAAGCCGGCAACTCGTGTCCTTCAATATCAATCTTGGCAAAATCTATGCAATCTATCTGATTTTGGTCGCAATAATCATCCATGACTAGGTTTGGAATTTCAATCCCTTGATCCTGAGTCGGACAAACATGAGATTGGCCCGACTGATTGGTCTCCAAATTAAAGTTTGTTTTTCCATGTGAGTCACTGATACAGCAGTGATTAAGGTAGAAATAGTGGTTGGGATGTAGTTCGATTGATTTTTTAAGTAGACTAATTAAGTGGGGATTTGCCTCAAATAAATGATAGTTTAAGTGAGGGCATTCGGGGACTAAACCAAATGAACAAAACCCCATGTTTGCACCCAGGTCGAAGAACATGCTTTTTCTTTGGAGAAAGTATTTTGCAATATCGAAAAAGTCGGGTTCGAACACAGACTTGAGGAACACATTTCTTGGTTCAGGATCACTAAGGGTAACGACTGCTTGAGCATTATCGTTGAATTTGATCGTTTGAATATGCTTAATAATCTTTAAACCCAATAGCGTTCTCACGACCGAATGTCTTCTTAGCATTAAGGGGAGTGCGAAAGTCATGATTCGCTATTACTCATTTGCATTAGTGGGGAAAAGTGAGAATCCTAATATGAGAAAATCCTAACTGTTTGAAAGAATAAAAAAGTATCTTTCATGCTTAGTAGATGTGATCTTTTTTGAGGATTATCCGAAGATGTAGAGAAGCGAGTACATCAACTTTGCTTAATTGGCCTTCAATGAAAGCAAATTATTGGTTTAGTTATGTCTCTAGTTGATATTTGGAATTCAAGGTTGAATGGGGGCTAATCAAGCACGAGCTATATCTCATCCTGTAATCTTAATTATGCTCAATTTAAATATCACAGTTGATGTCACTTTAATTTGGGCAAACAGCACATCTAGCCCTCGACATCTAAAGACAAATACACACTTGATAAAGTCTTTTGTCAGCATACGAAAAAGGTGCCTCAAATAAACAGTCGGAGAACTATGTTCTATGGCATCAGGATGTTTTTTTAGAAATTGTAATAACTCTTTTAGTTCGAATCCCTTTGGTTTCCAATTGTTTCCCTCTCTCTTTAACGTTCTCCATGGATGGCATGCAGCCGCATCCTTAACGAAGAATGTTTTTTTCCCGGCTTTTTGCATTCTAAAAGCAAAATCAACATCTTCATAGGCTACTTCAAAAGTTTCATCAAACCCCCCCAGTTCATCAAAGACTTTTTTTCTTACACACAAATTGCTCGTCCAAAACATTCCTCCCAATGAGTTTTCGGGGCACGTTTCCGCCCATGTTCTCTTGGGGCGGTCAGGAAAGATATAACCTTCGAAAAGGTCTACACTTGGGTTCTCCTCAATCGCTTCAAAATAAGCCTGAAGGTATCCTTTTTGAGCAATACAATCATCATCTATGAAAACGATCCATTCTCCACTCAGATTGCTTGCACCGGCATTACGGTTTCCTCCTGGTCCATTTTGCTTTCCCTTTTTCCATGCTACTTGATGGAACTGCTTTTCCACCAGAACCCTAGAGGAATTAGACTTTGAGTCATCGGTTACGATTATCTCGTAGGCGGGACTCTCAGCTTGGTTTTCAGCTTTTAGGGAATTTAGGCATCGGCACAGGTCATCAGTACGCTCGTAAGTCGGTATCACTACGCTAAAAAAGGGCTTTTTTTTCTTCTTTTCGTGATTCCTCATAGCATGAGTTTCTTGAGGAACTCTACGAGGTCCAAGTTAAAGCGCTTAGGGGAAAATTTTTTCTCGGCTATTTGCCTTCCCATTTTCCCCAATTTAGCAGCACGGTCAGGCTTCTCAATAAGCAGGTTCATCTTTGCTCTCCAATCCTCTATGTCTTTTGGTCGGACAAAAAGTCCGCAGCCGTCGATCTCGGGGTCAAGGTCAAGGCATCCGGATTTCGTCATGAGTACGGGTTTGGCCATAGCCATTCCTTCCAGAAGATTTGTGTACCCACAAGTGTCGTCTGCATCACCAGAAAGCGGAATGCACACCCCAATACACTGGGCATACCACTTCCGAAGAGTTGGGTAGTCAATCGCTTGATCGGGTGGATCGTCTGACGTGTTGATCCAACGAACGTTCGAAGACAGGTTTTCCGGACACAAGGAAGACGGTCCGATGATGCGCACCTCGGCACTGACTTTTTCAGCTGCTTTGGCAAAGGTTTCATAATCTCGCTCAGTTTTTCCAGTAGCGAGAAAAAAAGGCTTCTTTGGCTTTTCTCCAGCAGATTTCCCGTTAAATAATTCAAGGTCGACGCACCATGGCAAAAAGCGGGAGGGAGCAAATTGACTGAATTTTTCTTTTGCCTTTGGAGTCAGGCAAAGGAAGCCCGAGTGAGCGCTAAGGTTTTTTGCAAGATAGGCTGCATGTGCCAAACGCGGTCCTCTCCCCAAGTATGGAGGCTCTCTAAAAACCCAAGACACCAACTTTGCTTTACGAAAGTGGCGGACGAGTGTAAGTGGACCACAGACTGAATAAATCATATCAGCGGTGCGGGAAACCCGCAACGCCGCTATTTCCGCTTTGACTCCTGGGGAGCCACGAAAAAAAATCTGATTGAGTATTTTTTCGAGAAGAGGGGGAATTCTTACTGAAGAAGGAGAAACAATCGTCGTCTTCCAATTCTTTTGCCGCTCGATTTGATCAAGCCCCCAAAGCTGATTACGGGGATAGAGGCCTTGCTTGATCTCCTCACGCCTGTCCTCTACATAAGGGTGCAAACAAGCTATCTGCGGTTTTTTAGGAAGGACCAAGGGCATTGTGTTCGGTTGATTCGTCAGAAATGTCTAGCCTTTTTCGTTTGGCAAACAAAAGTGATGGCAAACCAATCAATCCAAGAAACCAATAAACGAGAACAGTGTAGAAAAAACCTGCGGACAAGGCATTTTCAGCAGCAGTTACTCCTTGCAAGTAATAGGCGAGAGCTCCGTCTCGTGTACCAACACCCCAAAGAGAGACTGGAACTATTCCTGCAAGAATAGAGGGTGGGGTAGCAGCGAATACATGAGTGGCGGTTACGGATTCGTCAAAAGCCTTGATGAGAAAACCCATTATAATGGAGTTAGTAGTCCAGCATAGGCAAGAGGTGAAAAAACAAGCGAGGAGCAATCGTTTTTTACTACTTGTCTCTTGGATGATTTTGGGAAAGTTTCCTATCTTTTTGCCTATAACTGGAAAGGACCCCAATCTAGGAAGAAGCGTTAGACCTGAAATTGTCACAAAAACAACTAAACTCGCTGTAATTATAAAATTTTGCAGACCAAGAAAAAGAGAAGCAATTAATCCAATCAGACCGAGAACTAAAACATCAACGCACCTTTCAAGAAGAGCTGCACCAGCGAGGAGTCCCCAAGTTGATTCCTGCTTTTTAGGCAGGTAAGCTAGTTTTAGCAAGTCTCCTCCCCTAGCAGGGAGAATTAAATTAAGCGATAATCCGCACATTGTCGCTGTAAGACAGTTACGGAAAGTTACAGGGTATTTGACTACGGAAAGAAACAATTTCAGTCTGAGGGAAATTACGGCTACTGACAAAAGACTAAGAAAAGCAGCTACCAGGAGGAATCGCTTGTTAGCATGAGTAATAGAATCGCAAATACTTTTCAGATCAACGATGTTAAGTAGTACTGCAATTGCAGCAATTGTTCCTAGCAAGCGAAAGGTCATGTTCCATGACCAGAAGTTGCAGTGAGAATTTGCTTTTGAAAACAGGATCAGTCGATTGATTTTCGCGATACATTGACCAAATCTCCAATTAATCCGAGACCAAGAAAAATAAGACCTGTGGAAAAAAGAGATATGCTGGCGACGTCAGGTACTTTGCCAAAATAGATTTTGCCGAATATTCCGACCAAAATGGCAGCAGTAATTAAAAAGCCCGAGAGGCTTCCGAAAACTTGAAGCGGGCGAAAGTACATAGTCGTTCGAAGAACGAGCGAGAAAAAGGCTATTGTGTCGTGGATTGGTCGGATGGAACTTTTGCCAACCCTTTTTCTGTAATCGATCTCATGATATTCTACCTCCATCTCATTGGCGTGCATTGCGAGTGTTATTGTAGTTGTGAAGCTAAAACCTTGTGGAAGCAGAGGAAAAAAAGGTAAAGCATCTTTTTTACGAAATACCCTTAAGCCTGAATTCAGGTCTTTGATATCGGCTTTCGCCATCCATCGAGCATACTTTAACAAAATCCACTTTGCCGGTCTTCGAAGTAATGGTATGTTTACATTCTTTCCAGTTCTTGAACCCACTGCCATTTGACATTCTTTTGCCCTTTCCAAAAGCTGAGGAATAAAGGTCGCCGGATATGTCCCATCGGCATCTGTGATGACAATGAAATTTCCTTTGGCAACCAAGATCCCTTTCTTCAGGGAAGCTCCATATCCTTTGTTTGTTTTATTCTCCAATACCCTAAGAGCTGGAGTCTTAGAAGCGATTTCTTGGAGTGTGGTAAGAGTTTCGTCGCTGCTTCCGTCATCAACGGCAATGACTTCAAAATCTTTTTTATCACCAAACACATGAAATATTTCGGATAGTGTTTTCTTCACTCCTAGTGCTTCATTAAAACATGGAATTACAACAGTTGTTTGAATGTTCATCGGGCAATGCTTATTGGTCATCGTAAATTTTAAATTTGATAGTCTTGAGGCCCTTTCTTTTTGTGGGCTTTGAAAGAGCCTTCCAACTTTTTCTGATTAAATTAAAACAAGAGCCTACAATCTTTAAGGGAATTTTTTCAACAGCACTTCTTGCAAGATTTGATCTGCCGATGATGAAGACAATTTGCAAAATTCTTTCCACTGTTTTTCTTGCTAAAGAAATCTCAACGGGTTCATAACCGTAAAAAGGCTGAATTGATTTGCGCTTATTTCGTAAAAAACTTCCTCTTTTTTTGAAGTCGATCATATGTCCATGCATGTCAAGTGCTTCATCTATTGAAATTCCCTCTGCACTAAGGAGACCTTCTTTCATCATATTTTTTATGATTGCCTCTCCCACCTCAGAACGACTTAGAATTACTGAAAAACCTTTCTTTTCTTTTTCATATTTCGGTGACCATGCATCCCCAACTGATATGTCTGTAAGCTCATTAGAGAAATCGACTGCTTGTAAACTACTAGATGTTAAATAAAAGGGGATAAGGTAATTATAGTAAAATTTATCAGCTTGTAAAACTCTGCCATCTTTCAATTCAATTCGTAGTTTACCCGGCCATTCTCCAGCCCTGTACTTCAAGTCAATAATTTCATTTTCAGAGTCCACACCGTTTGAACGGAGAAAGCTCCGAATTGATTCAAAATACATTTGTGTCCCAACATAAGGGCCTATTATGTAGCGGATGTTTTTTACAGAAGGATGACCTTCTTTTTGAAGTTTTCGAATAGACGCGACTTGGTCGGGGAGTCCAACATAGGCAAGAGGACCATCATCCTCTTTAATCTCACTCAAAATGGTATTAACAGGAGAAACTGAATATACGCTTTGAGAGCATTCCAAGATTTCTTCCGGTGTTCTAGCAATAATTGGTTTGGCTAGATAGGGTACCTCAGCACCCATTTTTAGGCAGATTGCACCGGAGATTTTGTGGCTGTTTAAAAGATAAAGTAAAATGGATGTTATTGCACCACCCGATGCGGCTCCTCTGCGAATAGTTTCAGATTTGGAAAAGCCAATTCTGGATTTAGTGATTCTTCCCGACAACCAATTGCTAGGGAGATCTCCGAATGTACTCCTATTTAGATCTGGGAATGAACAATGCCTCGCTGGGCATGCGAGTCTACAAGCTTGTGGCAAGTCATTATCTTTTGTTACGAGCTGCGGCGTAGGAATCGACCCTTTTTCTTTGAATGCCAGTTTGCCTCCAGCAAGGCCAACGCAACTCCCACATTGCGTGCACAAGCCTGGTTCAATTACCTCTTTGAGCAAATAATTCCAGGTGTCAGACATTTCTTATTCTCTCTTTTTTCGACAAATAAAAGTTTGTCGTAGGGCAATGATTGTTAGTAACCATTCGGGGAGAACTCTTTCGATAGCTTTACCAATTGAAAGTAAAAATTTCGGACCTGCAGGCACAAGCACGAAGGTTCGTTCTTTTTTGACGATAAGACTATTATTTTTAAAAATTCTCCTTAGTCTACGGCGCGATAGCATACGATGCGGGCCCTCGCTGTGGTGTAATCCAAGTATAGGAGCTAGCAGGTGAATTGGTTCCCAAAGTATGTTGGGAGTTGTCAACACAAGTAATCCTCCTGGTTTAGTAACGCGAACCAATTCTGCTACGAAATCCTCTGGGCAAGGCATATGCTCAATGGTCTCATAGCATAGAATGACATCAAAAGCTGAATTCTCAAAAGCTAATGGTAGAGATTCGAAAACTCCTGTTTTGCCGAAAACTTTTTCTATCTCAAAGGTCTTTTGGGCAAGAGATTGGAAGAGAGGTGAAACTGCCAGTCCAGTGAAATGGCAGCTTTTGTATTTTTTTGCAAAAAAAGCACTGCCATTTCCTGTGCGGCAATCTATATCCAGAACCTTTGAGTTATTCGGTAGCACAAAAAGAGGAGCAGAATCTGTGAAGCGCCTAAAGTAGGAATCAGTTTTTGAATTTATTTCATCATAGTCCAAAGTTTCATCCCAATGCTTTGCAACATCCTTTAGTTCCCAACTTTTCATATAACTCCAGGAGTGGCTTTTTCGATGCATTTTTCAATGCAATTAGTAACGGATTTTGCAAAAAGATCGCAGTTGTAACTTTTGGCCGCAAATTCTCTAGCTCTTTTCCCCATCTTGATTGTTTCTTCTCTATTTTGCTTAACCCATAGGAGAGTTTTGGTCCAACCATCAATATTATTTGGACGAATGATTTTACCGATTCCCAGTTTTTCGATATCGAGATCTATACCTATATTTTCAGGCATGAGTATGGCTTTTCCCATTCCGAGTGCATCGCATAAAGAAGTCAGTCCAGATGTGAATTTTTGAGGGAGCAAAGGAATTGCAATAGCCAGCGCATTCTTCAATTTATTGTAAACTTCGTGAGGTTCCTGCCATCCCACCTCCATTGATACATGGGGCGGTAATTTGCCATAAATCGTTTCGGCATCATGTTCCAAGCACATTATGTGCGCATTAGATAATGTATTTGCGCTTGCCATAGCAAACGAATGAAAATCTCGACCCGATCTGCCGGCTGTCATTATTTGATCGCCGTAGGTTGGAGTGAGGGAATCATAATAATTTATATCTGGTCCCCAGGGAACCCTAATGACTTTCTGAGTATTATGGCCGACTAGAGGAATGTTTTTAGAAAATGTTAATACAGCATCAGCACCTTTGTGCCAGCAGTAGTTTACCGGAATTCTTAACCAGTTAAATCTTCCAATATTTTGTGGATGGTGTACAAGAGTAATGATTGGCACCCGGATGAAATTCAAGGCCCGCAGGTAATGCAAAGAGTGAGATTCAGTTTCTTTAAGACATAAAATTGCATCTGCCTCATTGATTTTTTGTAAGGTCTTTACTTGAGTCTCGATTCTTCCAATAGGAATAATCGGCTTATGCTTGATGAGCCAGTTGTCCAAATGATACGAGAATCCAGGTTCCCATAGTTTGACGAGTTCGGTATCAAATCCGAGATGATTGAATTTATGTAATCCAAATATCAAATGTCCAGGCAATTTCCCTACTTTATAATTTTTATAATCTCTTTGCAGATTATAATCATTTAAAACAATAACCTTACGGTTTTGCATTTAATTTTGTTTTGTGAATCAAACCAATGCCAAATCCGTCCTGCTTATAGTCACGTACAAACTCAGTGCTCTGGGGATAATGATCTTTGATTTCTTTCCAAAATTGAGGGACTCCACCAGAAAAATTCGAAGTATTTTTGCCGAATCGTGAATTGTGGTCTGCACAAATATCGTGAAATGCAATTATACCATTTTCTGTTACTAAAGGTAAGAATTTTTCAAAATCCGACTTAACTCCTTTGTAACTGTGATCACCATCAACAAACAATAAGTCTATTTGTTTTCCCGATAGTATTTTTCGGACTTTATTAAAAACTCTTTCAGATGAAGAATACCCCTCTATGTAATAATTTTTAGAACTCGATAAAAATTTCAGTAAAGGTCCATTTTTCTGCACCAAGTCAATTCCAATGACTTTCTCAGTCGTGGGGAGACATGTTGAAAATAGAAAACTAGTTCCTCCTCTCTCGACACCTATTTCGCAAATAATCTTGGGTGAAAAGTTGATCGAGTATTTTATGAACTCGCAAATTTCATCTTCGATTTGGGTAGTCTCAAAAACATCTTTTGAAAATGACCAAAGATCGTTTATTTGAGTGCATGTAAGAAGCCTTGTTTTTAATTTTCTATGATGAAGTATTGTAACACCAAAAATAAGCCTTTGGTAAAAGCCTTTTACAATCGATCTTAAATCAGCAACTAGCATGAAAGAAGTTTGTTTTTAAGGGTAAATAAAAATTGGGTATTTTTACACTAGTCGAGAATATGGAATCTTTATGATTCATTAGAGATCCCCATTTTTTATAAAAAATGGGATTAGGTGCAAGTAGAGCAATAAAGATATTAAAGTGATGAGAAAAGTAATTATTGCTAAAGAACCACTGTGGCAATACGGATTCAGACCAATAAATTTCAGAACATGAATTGGCCACAGGTTCAGCCCTATAAAAGACTCGTATGAAGATAGATCGATAATCTTTTCTGATGAAACTCCAAGAATTGAAGCGGGGTAGCGCGGTGTGGCATTGCCCATTTTGTGTATAAAAAGAGAAAGGGTTGAGGGTAGTTGGTTGGGAGTTTTAAGGCCTGTAGTATTGGTGATCTGGCTCCGAAGTACGGAACACTCGTGAGTTTTCATACAAACCGAGGCAAGTTGAATCCCGCAGGAAATAAGAGTTAGAAAAAACAGAATTACTTTTGAGGCAATTGATCTAATCTTAACAAACGCGAAAGGAATGAATAAAATTGGAAGGATCGGGACTAATAAACGATTTCCCCAGCACCACCCACCTTGGATACTTTTCCAAAAGCACATCGCTAAAAACCAAGTTATAAGAATTCCAATACAAAGTCTAGCGAAGCTTCGGTGCTTGAGGGGAACAAAAAACCAGCCTGGGAGGGCAAATAAGAGGATGGGGTTAAAAGGGATTATCCCTCGTTGCGTTGAAAAAAGGTAGTCGAACCAGTCTCTTTGAAAGAATGCCCAGGAGAAGGAACTGGCTTCAGATCCGTATCCGGTTTCAAGAGGATTCCCAAAGCGCAAATAATTGGCTGAAGCCAAAAGGAGTCCAACCGGAATAAGGAATATGCAAAAGTCAAAAAGCCGTGAGAACCTTGCCTTGGCATCTATTCCCTTTCTACCTTCAAGCCAGGCGAATGCCGCAAATATCGGCAATAGTAATACGAATACAATCTTTATGCCTACAAGCAGGGCACACCAAAAGGAAATTTTTCGCCATTTTTTAGGTGACGGGTCAAGGAAAGCATTGAGAGCTCCAAGTAGAAAGGCGGTTTGAGTAATTTCAGAAAAGTCGGTTGTGGTATATTTCCAATATGCCGTTGTTATTGCCAAAAGGATTACCGCTAAATTTGCCTTTTCAGGTGTTGCTTGGAGCCGTAGCAGGATCGATCGAAAAAACCAAAGCCCTAGAATAGCGAATGGTATGTTGTAGATAGAAAGTAAGAAATCGATTGGTATTCGTTGATCTATTTGGACAATCGAAGCTATCACTTTCCCAGCAAGAACTAACGGCAAGAAGATAACAACCAGTCCCACACCATAATTAGAATAAATCTTTCCGTTTTCATCAATTTTTTGGGCATTTCCCAAAACCGCAGGATCCACGGCTTCGATGAGCATGGATCCTTCTTCTATGATAGCTAACGCTGTCCTGACCGAATATTCGGTGTCGATAATTTCCAGGTGACCTTTGGCTGTGAAAAAAAAGAGCAAGGCCAGTACCCAAAGAGGGTAGGGGGAGAGAGACTTGATGCTCAATCGAATGTCCAAAGTGCTCGTTTGCGAGCGAAGTTATCGAAGATTATTTTTAATGTTTTCAATCTTTCTTTATCTGAGAACAAATGAAGCCTTCCTTTTCCTTTCAGAATCAAATTTGCACATACTTTATCATCTTTGGATAGCTTTACTATTATTTGGCTTAGTTCTTTCGGGTCGTGAGGATTTACTAGCAAAGCTGCATCTCCGACTTGATCTCGGAATCCTGGTAGGTCGGCAACCACAACGGGTGTGCCAAGGGAAAAAGCTTCGACAGGAGGCATGTTGGTGGGACCAAAGTACGAAGGCATAATCAGGGCAATCGAATTCTGGTAATAACTAGGCATGTGTTCGTCCTTAGCAAAACCCACATGACGAATTAAGTTTCCAACACCATTCTTTTCGGCGAAAGAAAGAATGTTTTGTAAATTACCGCAATCTGAACCACAAAAAATTGCGTATATTTCAAGTCCGTGGGAATTCTTGACATCTGCAAGAGCCTCAATGATCAATCGATGGTTTTTATGAGGCCAAAATTGAGATGGGTAAAAAATAAATTTAGCTTCCTTGGGCAGTCCGGCAAATTTGCGAGGATCGAAATCGATTTTTCCCTCAAGTTGAATAATCCGACTCGAGGCTGGTTTCCAAATATAATGAACTTTTTCAGGATCCAATCCATAGCGCCTGACAAGTGCATCCCGGCCAAACGGAGATTCAGCGATTACTGCAGTGGCCTTGGGCAATGCGGTCCGAAGAAAATTTTCCCGTGAATCAAATTCAAATTGCTCTCTTACTTCAGGGAATTCCGGATGATCACGGTGGCATAAGTCCCAGACGGGAAGGATGAAATTGAGTTCCTCGAGAAATAGGGAAAGGGGGTTGGGTCCAGTGAAATAAACAAGATCGATCTTGTTTCTCTTGAATTGTTCGTCCAGTGGTTTGCAGATTCCGAGTTTTTGGAACCAGCGATTGAGGGTTAGATTTTTTCTGAACTTGTGGACAAGTCTTTCTTTCCCCCCAAATTTGAGAAACTTTGTATTGAGTCCTGCTGTTTTCGCTGCTTTGGCATTCTCTTCGCTCAGGGTGTAGTATAGAAATTCGTATTCATCCTGATTTTTAATCCGAGAGACCAAAAGCGTGGCGGATAGACTGTCGTGAAACCCCCCTCCCACTAATGGGTTGGCTTCGAATACGACGGCTATTCGCACAATGGCGTACTATTGTAGCGGTTCCCTGTCATTAGAAGATGCTAATTGGCCTTACACATTTACAATTTCAATTAACTTTTCCGATACGGTAGTAATTTCTTTTTCAGTGAGGGCGAGTCCGCCGGGAACATAAAAACCCCGTTCGGCTAATCGTTCGGCATGGGGGTGGATGTCATCCAAGAAATAGCCCATTTCATGATAAATTGGCTGCTTGTGCATCGGGTAGAAGAATGGCCTTGTCCCGATTTTATGTTCTCCAAGTTTAGCCATTACGGTTTGAGCATCAAGGGGACACTCATCCTTTAAAACCACTCCGTAAACCCAGTATATATTTTGAGCATATGGGGTTTGAGCAATTGGCAATTGAAGATTTGGACATTGGTTTAACAGCCTAGTGTAAGATTGCCCCATGGACCTTTTCATTGAAACGAATTCGTCGAGCCGTTCCAGTTGAGCCAATCCAATCGCAGCTTGTAGGTTGGTCATGCGGTAATTCCATCCAATACGTTCGTGGTAGAATCTTTTTTTTGCCTGAAAGCAATGATCACGAAGTGAACGGCATTGATTAGCCAACTCGTCATCGTCCGTGAGCACCATTCCTCCTTCACCGGTTGTAATATGCTTGTTTGGATAAAAGCTGAAAGTACTTAAATCACCCAAACTCCCACAAGATCTGTCTTTATAATCAAGACCGATTACCTCTGCCGCGTCCTCAATTACTTTGATACCCCTTTTTTTCGCCATTTGTAGAATGGGGTCAGAGTCAACGGGCAGACCATAAATATGAACAAGCATAATAGCTTTGGTCTTATCCGTTATTGCAGACTTGATTTGCTCGGGCGTGGAATTAAATGTTTCAGGGTCACAATCAACTAAAACAGGTTTTGCTCCTGCACGAATGACGGCGTTTACGCAGGCGATTATTGTAAAAGTAGGAACGATGACTTCATCATCAGGTTCTAAATCCAAGGTGTCCATGGCGACTTGCAAGGCGGCAGTACCATTGCAAACGGCAATTCCATGTTTACGCCCATGACGATGTGCAAACTTTGATTCGAATTCCTTGACGAAAGGGCCTTCGGATGAAATCCAACCTGTTTCGACTGCTTGGAGTACATACTTGGCTTCGTTGCCTTCTAGAACGGGAATATTTACGGGAATTGGACTCATTGTTTATGTAAGAGTGTGAGGGTTATGCAGAGCTTGTCCGGATGAAAGAAAAGGGAATGAATACTAAATAGTTTATCGAGCGAAGCGGATTCCTAAAGCTATTTGTTGATGAATTTCAATTTAATTTTTTCGCGAGGCGTATGCAAGCACGCTCCAATCATTTAAATTCGGTTCTTTGGTCGGATTGCCCCAAGTCCCAATGGTTTTTAGCTCAAAGCCATGTTGATCCAGAATCAATCGAATTTCATTCTTCGTAAAGCACCTCATACGATGGGTTTCCGAAAAAGTTTCGATTCCCGTTTTATCTTCCAAAAAGAATTGATGAGTCGCATTTACGCATGAGGTTGAAACTTCCAATGAGGAATTGCAAATTCGAGTGATTTTAGAATTTCCGATATGGAAAGTTTTTTTACGTGTCTCTGGTTTTAGGTGAATTACAGCCGGCAAGTACCAAAAATCGAAAATCAAAGGACAAGACGAATTACCCTTTTTATTGATGAAGTCGAAAAAATAATCTATATCGGAATCTTCGGTAAAGTAGGAGAATACATCGAATAAACAGAGCGAGGCTTCCATAGAGCCATTGGCAATCTGGTCTGATTCGTCGATATGTAAGAAATTTGGGTTGCCGGAATGTTGTTTATTCTTAGCTATCTCCAGCATATCATGAGAGCGGTCTACCCCAGTTATGAGAAACCCATGTTCAGCAAGAAGGACATCATGTTTTCCCGTCCCGCATCCAAAGTTAATAATAGTCTTTACCTTGGATGAATGCCCGAGGAGCATTTGTTTAAGGCATTCTACCTCTCGATGATAATCTTTTTCAGCATAAATTGTCTCATAAAGAGCAGAATATTTTTGCTCAAAGGTCGACATGACTTGGTATTTTCATTGGTTGGGTGGAATAAATCGCCTCGACCATTTTCATGATTTTATAGCCATCCTCTGCGGATGGATCAGGAGAACGACCTTCATCTAGCGCTTGGAAGAATTCTTCTAGTTCAAGCTTGTACGATTCTGGGCGAACGTGCCCGAAATCAAAGGATTGTATTTCACCCCCGTCCTCCAAGTTTCTAACGAAAACGCGGTCTCCTCCATGGGTGTCGAATCTGCCATCGACCGTTACATACCCTTTTTCGCCATTGAGCTCGAAATGAAAATAGCCCGAAAGAAGTCGCCAGGAGGCGTTAATGGTCGCAACCCTTCCATCTTCGGTTGCGAAGACTCCCGTTGCAGTATCCTCCACTTCTGCATCCTTCCAATAGGCATTGGCAGTAAGACCCGAGCCTTTTACAAAGTCCCCCATGAACCAGCGAGCTATATCCAGAAGATGGCAGCCATTGTCGAGGATGGCTCCGCCTCCGCTTTGCTCTTTGTCCCAGAACCAAGACCCCTTGATCCTTTCTCCGTTATGCCCGATGCGTCCGTTAAAGCTGACAACCTTTCCAATGTAGCCGGAGTCAACAATTTGACGAGCTTTCAGTACGCTTGAAAAGTAACGGTGGTTCGAGCCAACTTTCACTTTTTTCCCAGTTTCATTGGAAACCTTGAGAATCTCAAGAGCTTCTTCAGCATTTCGTGCGACGGGCTTTTCGCAGAGGACGTGTTTGCCTGAGCGCAAGGCAGAGCAAGCAAGCTCAGCATGATGAGCATTGGGAGTGGCTATCGTGACGACATTTATATCCGGGCTCTGAAGGACATTTTCGAGGTCGAGTGACTTGACCCCAAGTGCTTCAGCGGCTTTTGAAGCCGCTTCTGAGTTTACATCCGCTATAGCAACAAGTTCGGCTGATTCGCATTGTTGAACTGACTCGGCTCTTTTTCTGCCAAACGAACCGGCTCCAATTTGAGCGACTTTAATGGTATTTTCTTTTTTCATTTTTTCTTTTAAGGTAAGCTTTTACTCCATGATAAAGTTGAAAGTGGGGAGCGAGTAATGAGATCAAAGCTGAACCCCAGTCAGCTGCCCTTAAGTCGGACTGAATCATTGGTTTTATACTTGCTTTGATGTTGTGCATGTATCCCCCGAAACTAGGTTTTTCATCCGGGTCCATGTGCCAACGAGCATAACGTTCAAGAAGTTGAGGTACTGAGTTGATAAGATTTGGGAAAATTTTAATCGAAGGATCGCCAATTACCGTATAACCAGCCTTAGCCAGTCTCTCACCCATTTCTTGGTCTTCCTTATATCTTAGCATCTTATCAAAGCCTCCGACTTCTTCAATAGCATTTCTTCTTAGTAATGTGCCGTAGGTAATAAGCATTGAACATGGTTCAGCCGTGGCATCTGATGAATCTTGATGGAATAAGTGCCTCGAACGCCATCTTGATTTCGAACTCTGGTTGTCAACTGAAGTGAGTGTACCGGATACCGCGGCCACGTTAGATTCTTCGAAGTGCGGCAGGGCCTTCTCAATAAACGTTGTTTCCAAGGAATTAGTTGCATCAAGGGTAAGAATGAATTCGCCTGAGGTCATCTGTGTCGCGATAAATCGTGAGTGCCCACGTCCGAGGTTTTTTTCGTTTCGATGGATTCGAGTTTTTGGGAATTTATTGAGGTCATCAATCGGACAAGGAGTGGAGGAGCCATCGTCGATGATCAAAATCTCTTTTACTGGAATTGTTTGTCGATTTATGCTATCGATAGCTAAAGCCAGAGTTTCCCAATGGTTTAGGCATGGGATGCAGGCTGAAATCGATGGGGTCATGCAAAAGAATGAATTAGGTGTGAAATCAGGAAAGATCCCTTCGGTGCTCTGGATTGTTTAGTAAAAATGGCCTGGCTGGTTCGAAATGCAGATTCGGGTTTCCAGACTTTGGGAAATGTTCAACAGCCAGGTCTTCTCTTACGAAAAAGGCATTTGTCCCGGAGAGATCGCAACCAACGAGACGATATCCCTTTTGTTTTGACAAAGCGGTTAGTGATTGAAGTGATGCACCCATCTGGATGCCACCCTCCCACCATCCATCAGGTTGATGCTCCGAGATCCAATCCGCTTCAGCTGGAAAGAATCCATTGTATTCCAAAACTACGATTCGAGCGTCCACTTTGCGAATCGCTTCCCAAACGTGATATGTGTTCAAATCTACATCCAAAGAAAAAATATCCAATGATTCCTTACAATCATTTCTCAATATTTCGTTAATGTTTTGGGCGGTAACAATGGTTTGCTTTATTGTTAGGGCCCCGCTTTTTACGAATTGGGAATTCTCCCATTTGCCATTTGAACAGTTTTTTTCATCTCCATCCAACCAGAGTCCCTTCCATCCGAGTTCAAGTAGCATTCGCGTATTGTTTTCCAACCCATCACCTGAGCCAATTTCCACAAAATATTCACTCCCATTACCCAGTCTCCTCAAGATTTCTTGAATAATGCCGTCCTCTCCGTTTTGAGAGTAGGTTTGGTGCTCATGAGTGGCAGGAAAGGGTTTACCCAGTGCCTCATTCCTTTGAGTTATGAGTTCTCGGAAAATTTGTTGTTGAATTCGAGTCTGGCGGGATGCTTGAAAGCGGATCAGAGCAAGTTCGCGCCTGATATCAAGAAGCCATCGAATAGGCGGCAAAGACTTAAGGATTTTTTTCATATTCAAGATTTTTGAGCTTTGGGATAAATTGTTCGAAAGTGTATTGTTTGGAAATCTTTCCTTATGATTCCTTTTCCCTGATCAATCGAATGCAATGAGCATAGCGGATTTCAGTCCTGAGGAGGACACGTTTGCCAAAGTCAGTGTGATACCGATTCATGAATGGCGCAAAAGTTACTGTAGATTGAAAAATGAGGGATATTCATTGGCTTTCGTAATACATGAAGACCTTTCTCCGTGATAAGGAATAAACGGAACCCATGTTGAATTAAATACCTGAAGGTAGCACAAGGGGATGAACCGGATACCTCCCAGTTTCTGGTAACTTCAAATTGAATCACTGAGATTTTTCCTTCCTCTAACGCTGTTCTTGCTCCAAGTAATGCGTTGTGATCGAAACCCTCCAAATCAAGTTTTAGCAAATCGATTTTTTCCCATTTAAGATCATTTAAGACCTCATCCAACGTCGTGGTATTGACCTCCATTGAAGTGTACTCATCTTGCTTCTCTCCTTTAGGAAATGATAGAGAGCCATGGGTATTCATATTCTTTGAATAAGATAGGACTTGCGTGTCCTCCCGGAAATCGAGTGCCTGTGGAATGATAGTCACTCTTTTTTCATTGGCGAAACGTTTTCGCAGAAGATTGACCAAAGCTTCATTTGGCTCGATCAACACTACGCTTTCGCATAGTGGATTTGTATTGAGTAGTTTTGTTGTCCAATCTCCCCGGTTGGCCCCTCCGTCTATAACTCTATACAGTTTGGTAGGAGGCGAGGACAATAAATCTATTTCGCCATTAATCTCCATTTCAGGTTTCGTAACAAAGCATGATTCGATAAGGATTTTTGATAATTTAGACAGGAAGCAACCAGCCCTTAATTGTATACCACCGGGAAGGATTCCTAGAATGAAATTTAGCCACCTTCTAAGCATATGAGTTTGCTTCATGAAAAGGAAGGAATCGAGTTCGTCTCCGATTCGGGAATTTTGAAGGAAAAAACTGGAGCATAACTAAGGTTTTAGTGTCTCAATCAGTGTTTATTGAATGATTTAATAATTCTCAGCAAGGATGACAGGCGAGTTTTGAGCTTTCTTGACATCGGCAGCCTCTCCATTTGACTATATCTCTTTTCGAAGGCAAAGTTTTGCTCGAAGGCAGGGTGTGTTAGCGGGAAATTCATGGATTGCAACTGTGCTGGAAATAGATCAATTGAAGTGGGTGATTTAGTGTTTGTCGCATCACGACCAAATCCGATGTTGGCAACTAAGTTTTTTGAGGGCATGACCGATAACCCTTTTAGATGCCAACAGTTGTAGATCCATTGATAAGACCATGCCCACGGGTCATCGTTTTTGCAGTGTAAGTCGAACATTTTGCGTGTCTGCTTTTGCGTCTCCCTGGATCTGGATTTGCACCATTTTTGTAGGAATTGATTTTTATGTTCTTTTTCCCAACATGGCATTTGCAAATCAAAATGTTTCCATGCCCTTGCCCAAGTCGCCCAACCCCATATGTTTATCATTGAGGAAAAGCAGTAAGATGAGTTTCCCTCGAATGCTTTAGGATGAAGGTTGCAACCTGAGATGTGAACGATTCTTTCATCTTGCTCGTACTTAGACAGCAGATCTTCGCAAAAGCGAAAAAAAGAATTGTCCGGTAGAGTATCGTCTTCAAGGACAATCGCTGCTTCTTCTTTGGAGAAAACATAGTCGAGACCAGTTTGCACCCGCTTAGCTAGCCCGAGATTGGTACTGGAATAGATTGAAATTAGTTCACAATCCCAGTCGATTCCTGTTTCGACAATTTTTCGGACTTCCAGACACTTGGGTTCGAGTTCAGGGCTTTGGGGACCGTCTGCGATTAAGTAAAGGCGAGATGGTTGTGCTTGGCGAATGGCTTCAAACACCTTTTTTGTGGTTTGCGGTCGCTTATAGACGATGAAAGCAACGGCACTATTGATCATGCGATAACAAGGATTCGATCAAGTATGCCGAGACGAAAGTATCTGCATTTCGGAGATGATTTCCGTGGAGTTTTTATTGAAAGTGGATAGGAAGTTTTGAATGTGGATGAAATTGAAGAGGCATTCTTTTTGCAATCGGTTCAAGGGAAGAGGGGAGTAAAAAGACAGCATCGGCATAAATAAGGCGGCCATGGTGATGGTGTAGTTGGTAAAGATTAAAGAGAGAGAATCCGAATTTTTCGATTAGGTAATGGAGCAGTATTCCAGCGGAAGGTTGAAAATGATAGTGACTTTCGAACATCACTTCACACAGAATACATTTGATTTTACCTCCCTCTAGTGATTTTGACGCACCATGCAGAGCATCAAGTTCTCCTCCCTGCAGATCAAGTTTCAGTATGTCAACCGATTCAATTTCTTTTGACTCCAAGTAGTGATCCAAGGTTGTGCATTCGACCTCTGTCTGCCCAATTTCTTTCAATTGATCTCCGTAAATCGCTTGGCCTTGGTTAGTTGCTTGAAGAAAAGAATTGGTGCCACTTGCCTGATTCAGAAAAAAAGACCGGTTCCCGTTTCTATTGCTAAGTCCTTTTTTTACGGGAATTATTCTTTTGTTTTTGTTTGCAACTTCTTGCAGTGCATCAAAGTGAGGCTGATAAGGCTCAAACGCGTATACTCGAGCATCTGTAAAGGTGTCACTGAATCTTTGTGCGAGGGTTCCAATGGACGCACCTCCGTCAACAATTGTGCTGAGCCCATTGCTTTCAAAAAGTATTTTGAGAACTTTAATGGGGTCATCTGCGCTTTCGTACAGAGATTTACGGTGAATATCCAAATCCAATTGATTAAGAATGAACTTTATTAAATTTTTCATTTTTTAGAATCAGAACAACTCGTAGATTCTTTCTCAAAAAATAAGTTTGAGTATAAGGACTGATCTTCGAAATCCTTTTTTTGACAATTGACGAAATTTGTTTCTTTCATTTTTTTGCAAACATAATCCTTAGCTTTTTGCCCATGTGTTTCGATAATAATGGAATGCACGCCATTCAAAGAAGAACTAAAGTTTTTAAGGAATTCTACCTCGCTTCCTTCGATGTCGCATTTAAGTAGATCAATCTTTGATAATTCGAGATCCTGCGACATATCATGGTAACCAATTTTTCTAGAGTATCGATGCCCCTTTTTTTCGATTTTCGGGGAAACACATTGTCCCAAGTGGTGATCTTTATCTTCTAGGAACCAGTCCCATCCATTTTTTTTCCCAACGAGCTTGTTTCGAATATCGAAAGAAAAGTTTTTTTGGTCGAATGCCTTAAGGTTTTCCTTGAGTCTTCCAATGCAATTTTCGCTAGGTTCATAAATAACAAAATCAAGATCTGCGTTCGTTCCGAGTTGATTCCAAATCTCACAACATCTAACGGTAAAGAACCCTAAGTTCGCTCCTATGTCGAAAACTCTTCTTGGTTCATTTTCATTCGAACCCTTCTTCAGAGCTCGAATGATGAATTCGTCATAAATCTTATCTGTGAAAATTTCCTTGAAGACCAAATGATCCATGAAAGAACCTATTTTGAGTCTTGTGCCAAAATTAGTTTTTTGAAAACCTAAATTCTGGCATCTCCATTTTAGGTTTCTTAGTACTGCCCTGATACCCATGTAATTAAATTCTAGAGAGGTTCTACAAGTGCCTTGTGTTCAGAAGGTCAAGTATTGCGATTGCAATTGAAATCGCATGAGGATTCACGAATCGTGCTTTCTTGAAATGGTTAAATAAGGTAATCCCTCCCTCGATCTCAGCTTTCTTTTTCATCAAATGTCCGTAGGGTTGGTTTTCCGAATCCTTTGTCGGAAAAAAAGGAACTTGTGCATTCGGATTCATTTACAATCATTGTCCTTTTTCCTTATTTAACTTGAAATGTTACAGGTCCATATCGTCTTTCCAGACTTTAATAGATAAATTGACATTCGTTAATCGTATATCGATTTGCGCTTGATGAGTTGAAGTACCCATTTTTTTAAAGGTTTTTCCAGAAATCTCATCGATATTATTGATAGAAGAACGCAGACAGCAAAAGATAATTCAACAAGAATTAACCGGTTGGTAAATGGCATGCCCAAAAGTTGATTTAACTCGTCCGTGGTCATGAAAATAAACATATGAAAAAGGTAAATGAAATAGCAGTTCCTCCCGATAGTGAGAATCGGCGCACAGGTCAAATTCGGATTGTTTAGCAGAAACAGAAGTAGGCTTGCGAAAAAAATCAAGAGTATGGAATCCCAAAGAGGACTGAACCATAAGTTGTCTGGTTTATACAGGACCAAGGCAAATGGGATAGCCACCCAAATCAAGTGAATCTTGATTTTGTATAATCGGGTTAAAAATCCATTTTTATAAAACTGCCTTAGGAGAACTCCGATAAAAAATTCATCTAAATGCATTATCAAACCAAAATGGCCGAAAGAATTAGGGAAAAAGTAAGGAAGAATAATTCCTATTGCTAGAAGCAGGAGACAGACTGTAGTTTTGAACTCTTTGGAGCAAAACATGAGAAAGGCAGTAATTGCATAAAGTTGTATTTCTACTGAAAGCGACCAGGAGACACTAAAATATTCAGGTCCAAGGTTCTGATGGATGAAATCAGTTCCAGACAGGAAAAGCCAAGGTAATACCAAGTTATAATTATCAGAATAAAAAAAAGGATTCTTGTCTGGCAGAATTGCAAAAATTGTACCTATCAGTAAGAAAAGAAAGTATAGGGGATAAATTCTTGCAAACCTTCTTGAAGCAAAACCAATTATGCTTTGATTCTTGAAAATTTGAGGTCCGTTGATAAATCCGGATGCGATGAAGAATAAGTTAACTCCTGCCCACATCACGGAAGATGCGGCTTGCAGGTAGGCCGCAAATATCGAGTTTTCGTATCCCTTGAAGCAGTATACACAGTGATAATGAAATACAAATAAGACGCCGATTGCCCTAAAGGTGTCTATTGAGGGGAAAGTACTCTTATTAAATTGTTTTACACTCATTTTCTATTTACGAAAATTGTGTTCTATTTTTCAAAATGTCAGGAGACTCTCTGTTAAATCAATATTTTACTGTTAAAAAAAGTCTCGATGATTACCCTTCTCTTAACATCCCGTACAGACTGAAAATTGATCAAGCGATTCAATGTTCAAGTCTTCTTCCAAATGTAATCTTGGCACTTTGCCATACCAAGACAACCATGTGCCAAAGGAACTGGGAGGACCTATATTGTAATCGCACAAGGAAAGAGCATGAAGATCAGACATAACTGTTTTTTTTTGCATGAAATGAACGGGTAAATTTTCAAAAACCGCAGAGGATGTATCGTCGTCCGAACAGAGAAGAAATCCTATGTTTTTTTGACCGTCTTCTTCCATTAAATCTTTTGTTTGAATCATCCAGTCTCGGTATGAATCCCAACTGTGAAAATGGATGCCATCAAGATATTCTTTGTAGTCCCCTCTTCTGGCATGAACTCCAACGAGGCAGTCGTACTTTTGGCGGAGATTTGTGATTACCAATTGAGCATTTTCCTTAAATTCAGGTTTGGGAGTAAAGATCTTGCGAATTTTGTTTTGATGCTTTGTGACTAGACGAGGGCAACTAAGATCCCAAGCCCTTACAAGGGTAAACCTTTTCTTGGGTTCGTCTTCGAATAGTTCGTGAAGTTCCTTTTCCCCGATTGTTTGGTGGTCGTCTTTCTCATACACTTTAAATATTTTGTAGGCACGCTTCATCCATTTGTCGCTTCTGCAAACACGATCGAGTAAATTCCTTTGATTGGAAATCCTGAGAAAAAATGAAAAAATGCTTTTGTTTAGCGTTAGAGAATGGATGGGTTTCCCATGCCACAAGGAAAAACAGTCGTTATATTCAAAGAAACTTAGATTGATCAAATTCAGTTTATTTTCCAAGCACCAAGCAATGGCATTGGCATGCGAATGCAAACGGTTGCCAAGTTGACCATAATCCCGCTGAAGAATCATCCAACGATTCATGGAATTGTTTTAGGTCGGCGATATGCAAAGAATGGGCAAATGGCACACATGGTTAGAATCACATTCAATTCGTTGTATACTCTTGTTTCCATCATGTTTGAGCGAAAAAACAAAACAAGGAAGTAGACCAGTCCTAAAAGTAGCAAACGTTTCAATGGACCATTAAGGTTTTTCCACAACAACAATGGGACAATCCAAACCCCGGCAAACAAGGTAAGGAACCACCTTGGGTTATTCATTGCCCAGTGAACCTCTCCACTCCCTATTTTTGCGATGAAATCAAACACCGAATGCGGTTGCTCGAAAAACTCCCCGGGATTGTTACGAAAGGCATAGGAAAGAATAAGCCGTAGGGTCAACCAGATGCCAGCTTGGGCAATTACTTGGGAGATCATCTTTTTGTTCGATTTAAGGATATCGACGAATTTTGATTCACCGATTTGAAAAGTCAGGAGGAATCCTCCCATGGTAATGAAGCAGGCTGATTCCCGATTTAAGCAGGCAAGGATAAAAACGGGGTAGAACCAGAGCCATTTTTTTTGCAGGAAGAGGATGATTCCGGCGGCAAAGAAAGTAAGGGAGGGAATGTCATATGGATAATACAAACCAGCTCCATCAATGAAACCGTTGATACCGATGTAGTTCCAAGAGAGGGGCACGAGGATTAAGAAGGATGAAATAAGAGGGATTTCAAAGCCCAAAACCTTGGCCAAGGGTCGTATCAAAAAAAGTAACGTTCCTAAAAAAAAGACATTTATCAGTTGAAGAACTACCTCGTAGTTAATCGGGTAGGGTACTGCCCATTGGAAACTTGCTTTGAGCAGTGGAATTGTTGGTTCGAGGAAATTGGCAATCGCGGTAATCAGAAATCTTGTTTGGAAAACCTTGTCCGCGTCGTGAGAGGCGATCCTTTGATAGCTTCCTGGGGGGTACTCGTGTGTATAAAGAAAGTAATAGTAAGTGAAGAGGATTGATGCCAGTAGGCAGCCGAGAGGGAATACATACCTGATTGACTTCGTCACACCTTTTTCGCCACGAGAAAGAATTGCTTTCCCAGGAGAGGCCAAATGAATGGCAGTTTCAGGTAGGCTTTGACCAGAAAGAATGGCCGTTTCTTCACCCGGGTCATATTGTATGGCAAAAAACGGGCGATTGCTTTTTCTATCTTAAGATCATGAATTTCGAAAAGTTCGGCCAAAGATTCGTGAGAAAGGGCGACATGATGATCCCAGAAATCCCAATATCTGCCATTTAGACAGGAAATATTAGGTCCCAATGCCATTATTGCCCCGCCCTTTTTCAATGATGCCTTCGCATTGGCTATGGTTTGATTCAATGCCATCTTGTCTGGCAAATGTTCAAAGAAATTACTAGTGAAAATTAAGTCGAGAGAATCTTTTGGAAAAGGCCAAGGGCTCGAGCAATCCTGCTCGTGAAAAACAACTGTCTTATCCAAGTAGTCGAGAGAATCCGGATTGAGGTCCATCCCATGTCGTTCGCATTTTTCGATATTATTGATGAATTCCCCATAACCGCATCCCAGGTCAAGCACTGTGGAATCTCTCGGAATCCATTTTGAAAAAAAGTTTTTGACCAAGATTCTCCAAATCTCGTTGCGGTACTCTTCTTGACCAGAGAATCGTAATTTATAAATTTGACGAACGGGATCAGTCATTTGTTACGAAGGTAATCGCCTCGACTGAAATATTTCTCCAGCCAGAGGTAGGCGATGATGAAAAAGTAGCGGGATCCCATTTCTCGAAGTTTCAATTTAGCCAAACCCCTTGATCTGTTTCTCCATGATATCGGTGTGACCGTCCAAGAGTATCCCCTGATGACGGCCTTAAGGGGGATTTCTACCGTTAAGTTGAAGTGAGGTGAGATGAAAGGCTTGCAGCCTTCGATCACCTCTCTTCTGTAAATCTTGAAGGCGTTGGTAATATCGTTGCATGGAATCTTGAACGCGTAACGGATTGCCGTGTTTACAATCCGGTTCGCAACGAGCTTTGCTTTCGGATAATCGACTACTTGACTGCCAGGCAGAAAGCGACTGCCGAAAACGCATTCATGACCTTCCTGTAATTTCTCCCAGTAGCGGACAAGGTCCCGAGGAGAATCCGATAGGTCAGCCATCATGATTGCAACCGCATCCCCTGAAAAAGAATTTAGACCTAATCTTACGGCTCGACCAAAACCATTTTCACTCGTGTTTTCAATGATCCTCAAAGAATTGAACTGCTGACAAAGATTTCCAAGGACTTCCTTCGTGTTGTCTGTGCTATTATCGTTAACCACAATAATTTCTCGCTCGATTTTATTTTTCTCGAGGATTCTTTCTATGCCCATGATGCATGGGGTCAGGTTCTCGGCCTCGTTGTGAGCGGGAATTATGATCGAAAGCCGGTCTGTAAGCGGTTCAGTCAATTAATAGTACTTTTCCGACCTATCTCATTCAGAGCCAGGAAGGTGGCAGATTTTTCTTTACTTCAATATTTTCGAATTCCTTAGACTTGCGGGGGCCATGCTTCTTGGCCCAGTTTGCAAATTGAACTAATCCATCCTTCAAGGATAAGGGAGGACCAATTTCCATGAAATTTCTAAGTTTCGAATGGTCTGCATAAGCTTCTAGGGCTTCATTTCGAGCTTCCAGGTATTTTATTTGCGGAGATTCTATGCCGAACACAGAGGCCACTTCCCTGCTCAATTCATTTAAGGAATGTGGTGTGTCGGATCCTATGTTGAAAACTTCGCCAAAGGCTTTGGGGATATCGATTGACTTGGCTATTATTGGGGCAACGTCCGAGATATGACTGAACGCTCTCTTTTGCTTGCCGTCGCCAAAAATTGTCATGGGGAGGTTTTGCATGATTTGGTTCATGAAAATACCCACTACGTTTCTGTACTTGTCGCCTATGTTTTGTTTTTCTCCGTACACGTTGTGCGGTCTGAAGATAATGTAAGGCAGATCAAACATTTCTTCCGAAACTTTGAGTTCCTGTTCCACTGCAAACTTGGCTATGCCGTAGGGGTCTTCGGGTTTTGGGTCCGTTTTCTCATCAAGGGGCGCCTGCCCGTTTCCGTAAACTGCTATGGATGATGTGAAAACAAAGCATTTTACATTGTGGAGTATCGAGAGGTTAATGAGATTTACCGAGCCTACCAGGTTGTTTTCATAATTGAATCTCTTGATGAAATGACTGAGTCCTTCGGCCGCATAGGCAGCCAAGTGAAAAACGTAATCGATCGAATGCTTCTCGAAGAGGTCCGATAGCAGAGAATTGTCCAAAATGGATCCCTCGCAGAACACAGCTTCTTTCGGAACATTATCCTTGAACCCTCCGCTCAAGTCATCCAATGCGACAACCTTGTGGCCTTTGTCTATTAGTTCTTGGCAAATGTGGGAACCGATAAACCCGGCTCCTCCTGTAACGAGTGAAGTTTTCACTTTATTTTGAAACGTTGAACATTTCGCGCTTCCTTAACCCAATTTTGTGAAGAAGGTACTTGGCCACGGTTGACAAAATACTTAGGCCATAAACAACACCTTTGAGAAAAGGCATTTGTGAGTTTTCATCGTTATATCTTGTTGTGTGGGGAATCTCGGCAATCTTGGCTCTTCTTATGGCAGCTTGGATTATAATGTCTGTATCAAAGTCAAACTGTTCGCTCAAAAGCTCGAGAGGAACCTTCTTCAAAAAATTTACTGAATAAGCCCGATATCCATTATGAAAATCGGATAGCTCGGTGCCAAAAGTCATATTTTCCAAGGCGGTAAGGAATCGGTTCGGGAGGTATTTCCACAGGGGCATGCCATTGGACAATACGTCCCCCATTATCATTCTTGTTCCAGTTACAACATCATAGTTTTCATTAAGGATCTTTGAAACAAAGAGTGGTGCCTGACTAGGATCGTATTGGTTGTCACCATGCACTAGAACCACGGCATCGAAATCTTGTCGAATGCATTCTAGATATCCGGTCTTTTGGGCACCGCCATAGCCTCTGTTGGTTTTGTGTGACAGTACGGTCAGTCCTAGTTCTTTTGCCACCTCGACCGTGTTGTCTTCACTGCAATCATCAACGAGAAAAATTTCGTCAGCACACCCGCGTGGCAATTCTTCTATTGTCTTGGGCAAAACGGCCGAGACATTGAAGGCCGTCATCACAATTGCCACTTTTGGATTTTCTATTTTGTTGTTCATTTAGTCAATGTGACTCTTGTTTGTAACGGTAATTTATGGTTTGAATATTTTCTCGAAGGGGGAAAGGCTGATTTGATTAAGAAGCTGGAAATCATGAAATCAATCATTTTCACCGATTGAGTATGGAAATAACCTTAAGACTGGCCTTCGAGGGAGAATTTCCACACAAGTGAATCTATCTTCCCTGCAAATGATTCTTGAGGGAATTTATGGAGTATTGTTTGAACGAATTCTTCGTTGTCCTTTAATTCTGGGTCAACCAAACAATAGATGTTTAGCGAAGAACTTGACTGAAATTTTCCATATTCGTTGAGGTTCCCCTCGGCAAAATGAATCGAAAGATTACGCATTGGCGTACGTAGTAAAAAGTCTTCCTGGTTTCCCGCACAAAGAAATAAGCATATGTCTTTTTGTGATTCAGAATCCTTGAGAGTGGCTTCAATGGCACGGGAAAATACACTGCTTCCAAGAGAGAGCTCTTTTTCATAGCTTGACGCAAGTCTATCCTCAGGCTCGGAAAAAAAGATCCGGAAGGCAGTCTCGATGTTTGAGGTTATTGGAAACGCAAGGCAAACTGCAAATAATGCAGTTTTGGTAAAACTTAAAGCTTTCTTTCCATTGAATCCAATGACCGTGATGGCCAACATTGAGAATATCATGGAAAATTCAGCGGTGTAAGAGGGATATAAAACGTAATTGAAGCCAAAATAGTAAGATATGATTGCAAATCCCGCAAAAGGAACGGTTCCGAGACACCAATAGCAGCTTTTACCCGCTACCCCCAAGTGCCGGCCAAATTTCCCCAAGGTGATAAAGAGCAGAGTGCTCAAGGGCAAAGCAAAAACTCCAATTGTGAACATCGGTAGATTGATGTTTGCTTTGTATAGGAAAGTTCTGATGGTTGAGAATTGCCAAGCCATATCTCTTAATCCGTGCAGGACAGGTTTTGTGGGCAAGGCATAACCTGGTCCAGCCGCGAGACTAAGAGCAAGCATGGGGCCTTTGGTGCTCTCCGTAAAATGGTCCCCCCAGAGTTCGGACTGCGCATTAAAATCTTGGTTGCTGTACATTTCGGAAGATTTCAAGCCGGAAAGATTCTGGTTTGTGACAGTGAGTAAACAGTAGGAAGCGAAAAAAGATACCGTCGCAAAGAGAAGAGCAATATTCTTTTGTGACCGGAAAAAGTTTTTGTTTTCTAGGAGTATATAGAGGAATGGTATGGTGCCGATTCCAGCGACAGTCAATAGACTGGATAGTTTGACCCAAGCAATTGACCCCAGTGCTAAGTAAAAGGCAGAAAGTTGGATGAAACCCCTTGATGCACTGGTTGAAACGAGGATTGCTTTTGAGATTTTAATTCCCCAAACAATTGCCCACGGAAACAATGCGGCGGTAATCACGGAAGCAGTTCCAAGTGAAAAGGTGGTTATCCCGAATGCACTCGCCAGTAAAATTGAGAGGCAAATTCGCTGCCAAGAAGAAAAACCGAGGTAACTGGATAGAAACAACCAGCCCGCTCCTCCAATGATTGACAGGGTCATTAACGAGCACTGGGCTGCATTTCCCAAGCTCAACCCCAGTAGCATTCCTGGCAATGCAATCAATGACGCAGCCGGCGGCCTCGAAATCCAGGTTTGTTTGTCAAGAGAAAGATCCGAGGTGTCGGGAGAAACTACAAAATTCGGTGCAACTGATTTTTCTTCGATCCATTGAGTTGTCGACAAAACTTGCGGCCCAATGTCTTCACCAACCGTCAAGTCATTTCCCATTGTTAGTAATCGGAAAAAGACACAGAGTCCCAAATATAAATAGTATGGAGATATTTGACCAATGGATTGAATAAAGCTCGGTTTAATATCCTTTTGCGCTAATTTGGGGGTAAACAGTTTGATCCATGCTAAAGAAGCAAGAATACCGATGGTGATTGCCAGTAGTTTTGGGGTTGAGTAAAGATTTAGCCATTCGGGGCTTTTACTTCGAAGGAGGGCAAGTTCAAGCACCTTGAAGAGACAAAACCAACCAGGGAGTGATATTAAATAACTTGGGTTGAAGTTTGTACTCATTGACAAACTTGCAACCAATCAGGGTTTTTTTCGGCATGCATTGCAATCTCGTTCAGAATTTCATTTAATGAAGTCGTCGGTGCCCATTCCCAATACTCTCTGGCCAAGGCCGAGTCCATTACTATCCAAGGTGCATCCATGGGTCGCTCTTCCACCGATTTAAGGACTTCATTGGGACCAAATCGGTCCTCACACCACGTCGATAACTGTTTGAGTGAAAGAGCATTTTCAATACCTCCACCAAGATTAAGGGTTTTGGGGGTTTCGGCATTTGGATTATTCATTTGCTTCCATAGCAGAGGAGTTAAGTCCTTCGGGTGAAGAGCATCCCTTACTTGAAGTCCTGATCCATCAAATCCAATATATTTGAGTAGCCTTCGCTCGCGAAACGAGTGGATCCAGAATGAAAAGATACCTTGATCCGCCTTGCCGAATTGTCCTGCTCCTGCCAATACGCCACATCTATTGATCCAGACAGGGAAATTAAAAGAATTTGCATATTCCAAAATAATGATTTCAGAGGCCAGCTTAGAAGATCCGTAGAGAGAAAGAGGGGGGCTAGTTGGGAAAGTTTCGTTTATTCCTTTCACTGAAACACCTGAAAATTTATTAGAATGATTGATTACATAACCGTCATCTTTTTTATCAACATCCAATCTTGCCAATTGTGTAGCTGAATAAACTCGGCTAGTGCTTAGAAGTATAAGTCCGCTTCCCCTGTCCTTGCAGTGTTCTAGTAAATTAATCGTGCCAAGTAAATTGTGTTCCAGCACCTGCCTGCTGGAAGAACCGTCTTTAATCCCCGCAAGTACTGATGGATTTGCCGCACAATCAATGATCCAATCAACAGGAGGCAATTGGAGTAGATCTGTTTCAGCACGGATATCGCCGTGAACAAATTTGACTCTTAGATCATGAAGTTTGCAAAGATTGAATTCACTTCCTCTCCTCGATAAGTTGTCTAAACCAATTATTTCTACCTCGCTGTACCCTGAAAGAAGAGTTTTTGCTAGGTTGAATCCTGCAAATCCGCAAATTCCTGTTATTAATATTTTTATGACTGAGCTGGAGAGAGTCGGTTGCCTTGGTGTTTTGCGTACCTACGACGAATTTTGTCAATTTTCCTTTCAACCAACAGGACCAAAGCTATTGAAAAAAGAATAGTGTAGATCAAAGACAATGCTTTTGGCGATCCAAAAGAGGGGGCCATTTTGTTATCGACTGCATGAAGGATTAACCAATGAGACAGATAGAACGGGTAGGATAGATCCCCGATGATACGATCGAAGGGAAGAAAGGAAGAGAAACTCAAAAGAGATGGTAGCGAAAGAAAGAAGGCAAAGTATACGAAAGTTGAGTAAAATTGAGTAGAGGCATTGTCAATCAGACCTATGGCAGTTATCACAATAGCCAAAATTGCAAATCTATACCTATTTGATTCTATCGTTATTAACGATCTGATTTGGAAAGATAGTGCTCCAATAAGAAAGTATTTCAACTCCGACGGAAAAAATCTTCTGTTCCAGGGATCGTCATTTGAAAAATCAAGCGAGGCACTAATCAATAATTCCAAAAAAAATGAAAATAGGATAAGGATGATTAAGGACTTTTTGCTTCGAATAACGAAGGGTGCCAGTAAATAGAACCAACACTCTAATCCTAGCGTCCATGCCTGCGGAACAATAAGAAATTGATAACCATTTACGTGTTTCCAAGTTTGTTTTGCAAGGAACAATCCATCCTGATCTATTCCGATGAATCCATAAAGATCAAGTCCCAAAGTTGTCAATTGAGGTACTAATAGAATCATGATCTCGAATGGATTCAAAAAACTTTGATATCCCGAGAAGTATCCCAGCAGAAAAGGGTCCTTTTTTATGACCAACGATAGAACCGAGACACATATCGATAATATCAGAATTATTTGATAAACTGGAAGTAATCGCAACAAACGAGACTTGTAAAAAGACTTCGCGGAATTGTATTTTGAGTGAAATACCAGAGCTATGAGAAATCCGGAAATCATATAAAATAAGCGTACTGAAACGACGCCACCGGCAAACTCGTAAACCCGTGGTGGGAAAATTGACCAAGCATGCCCTTGAAATACGGAAATAGCCAACAACAACCGAATGTATCCCATTTCTACCTATTCCGGCAATTTGCCTTCCAGTTGAATTTCGTCTGCAAAGAATTTTGAGTGCTGGTTTACTGACATTCTTCTTTTTATATCTGCACCAATGGTATTGAGCCGTTTGAGATAATCTTCTTTCGGCCAATCATGTACCAGAATGAAATGATTCAGTTCAAAGATTTCCTTCGTGCTAATTGTTGTCACGCCATGAGAGAATGCTTTGTAAGTCCGGTGCATTGCATCACTGTCAATCCATAGAAAAGAGTTTCCTTTTGCCTGAGGATTTTGGTTTGGGAAGTACAGATGATCTCCAGCATAAACTTTAGGCAGCAAGGAATTACGGATCGATTCATCAACGATAAGCCAATGATAATAATCGCGTGATGGGTGCAGGGCGAAGAGTTGACGTTTAGTTGAGACAAATAGGACCCCTAGTCCAAGAAGCATACTCGCTCCCACTGGTAGAAGGGTTTTTCCGGAGTTGCTTCGGAGGAAGGGAACACGGGACACTAGCAAAGCGACCAAAACCATCCATGCTGCTTCCTTTGGGATGAAATATCGCTCTTTGAACAAGTTAAGGGGAGTAACATGAGACAGCAACCAGATGAGCATTGGAATGGATATCCAAATGATCGAGCAAAAGATTATGAATTTATTATTATTATCTTCAGATTTGAGAATTTTTTTTCCCTTCCTGAAGGTGGGATTGAGAAACAAAACGAAGATGATTGGAATCGAGAAAAATAGTGGGTTAATGGTATCAAGATAAGAAGCTAGAAGGTCATTAAGCCCATTTGGTCTTGGCCAAGCTGCCAAATGGTCGGATTGTTTGCTTAAGAGGAATCCGTACACTGGCAGGATTATAACCCAAGAGGCGAATTCTGGCGAGGTCATTGCTTTTTTTATGGGGCGCTCCTCCATTGTCGGATACCGAGATAAAGCGGCCAAGCCGGAGAAAATGATTCCCAAATAGTGCGTTAAGCAGAGAGCCAGGTGGGCAAGGAATGCCCACATCCAGATGGCTCGACTGCATTTCTTCGTTGAAATCAGTTGACCCCCGTAAAGAACCGCGGAACCACAAAAAAAGAACAACCCGTAAGCTCGGGCTTCCATGGATTGTTCCAAAAGCAGGGTGGACTGGAGGAGGACTCCCCCCACTCCGATGATGGCAGCGATCGAACCAAGCTGCTTGCATAACATGAGATAGACCAAAACCGTGCCTCCTAGAATCCAAGCTAAGCTTTCAATCCTCAGGGCATTCAAGGACAGGGGCAAAAAAAATTGGCAAACCCAATTCAACAAAAAATAAAGTGGTGGCGAGTAATTGATACCTGATCCAAGGGACTCCACAAATTCTTTAGGTGCATCATGATGGATGCCATGCCAGGAATACATTTCATCGACCCAAGGGGCCTTGTGAGGAATAAGGTAGATTATGCAAACAGCGAATGCCGATCCCAAAAGAACGAGAAGAATGCTTACGGATCGATCGATGTTCATGATTTAGTTAATTTCCCAATCACCAAGCCTTAGATCGAAGTGACCTGCCTGAGCCACGGGAAAATTGCCTTTGGAAACTTGTTCTGTTATGGAAGGCAACTTCTTGCTAAATTCTTTGCTTCGCTCACCTGGATGAAGAGACCAGGCTTTCTCCGTCATGAGGTCGGCTCGCCAAAGTGTTGAGTTCTTCAGGGCTTTTTCCACGGTTGATTCCCAACAGAGCATTTTACCGTTTCCGAAGAGTCTGCTTTTAATCGGTTCTCGCCAAGAAAGCCAAAGCGGTTTCATGGGCAATAATTCGAGAAACCTCTTTCGATGAATCAGATAATGGCGGCTGGTGAAATTCTTGAAAAGATAGACCCCGCGCAAATCATCTTTTTTATAATAGGTAGTGCCTTGATTGAGTTTGCCATCGACGGCAGGGGGGCCCCCACGCGGAAGGGTGCAGAGGATATCTTTGTTTTCTTCCATTAGATTGATTGCAGATTTAATCCAGGAGAACCCCTCCTCTTCATAAAAAAGCATGTCGCAATCCAAATGAAGAATGTAATCAGAATTGTATTCGTGAAACTGACGAATGGAACCGTGTATGGGATACCCCCTGAAGCAGTGGGTCTCCCGGTAAGATCTTCCCATATGAATTTTTGACAGTTGAAGAACTTCATTCGGGTCAGGTGAAAACACTTCCATTTCGAAAGAGTGTTGTTTTTTGATCTCCTTCAGAATTTCAATTACTTCGGAAAGTTCCGACTGTTTTAAGTTTTCCCCCAGTACGCCTTTCGCGTTACTTGCATCTAAAATAACCATAATTTTGCATTCCACTTTGGCCACCATCTTGAACAGTGGAGGCAACGTGGTCCGAATGAATGATGCATCCGATCTGGCTACGAAGATAAAGCATGAAATTCTAGGCAAAATTTTTCTTTTTACAAATATTTTTCTTTCGCGAACAAGGCATTCCAATACCAAAGCTTTTGTTTGCCTGACCAGTGTGGCGTCTGTTCGTAGATTGCATAGGGCATGAAGCTAAAGGGATCTAGTTGTTCAACCAAGTTCATCATAGGGATAAAGCGTTCGTCCATGCCTGACTCCAAGTAAATGAAATTAATGATTCCAGCAGACAAAGATTTTTTCGCACCGCTCAAGACTTCTTGTTCGAAACCTTCAACGTCTATTTTTAATAGATCTATTGTAGTAATTTTCTTTTTGGCTATGAAAGCATCAATTGTTGAAGTGACAACGACTTGGCGTTCAAGGTCGTCTTCCCTGGGTTTATTCAAATGTTCGGCAAGAGAATTTAACACAGATCCTTTACGGACGTTGAAAACCTTTTCCTCCTCCTTGTCTCCAAATGCCAATTGGTGAGACTCTTGGTTTTTCATTTTTCGACAATTAGCCAAGAGTGTTTCGTAATTGTCCCTTATGGGCTCAAAGCTTCTTATTAACGCCTTCGGGAAATCTTTCCTGAATTGAATACTCGTTTCACCATGGTGCGCCCCTATATCCCAAACTTCTTTTATTGGCTCATTCGTGAGTCTAAAAAGGTCATGAATTAGCAATGTACCTCTGGGCAGAGAATTTCTGAATACTTTTGCTCCAGTTAAACTTTCAAAAAATTGCTTTAGGATATTCAATCTAAGATAGCATGGGAAATTGAACGGTTCCAGTTTTGATTTTACGCTTGAATTCAAGATCATTCTCTACTGTCAAGAACCATTGACCTTGGCTAATTGCAATCGATGTTTCAAGTTTTGTCATTCGCTTATTGTTCGAAGTATGGACCTCCCAGAATTCTGGTAGTCGCAAAATTTAAAATTTTTATTCCCTCGCGAACACCGAATAGGCATTCGTTTTTTACTCTGGCAAGTAGTCGGGAAGTGTTTTCAGTTATTCCGATTTGTCGTTGGATTAAATTTTGAAAGTGAGACGACCGCATCCAGAACTTGCGCTTGATTGATGTTGTTCATGCACTTGATCTTGTGCCCGCATGTCTCATGGCCATCGTGGATCCAGCACGGACTGCATTCAGGTGATGTGGCAAGATTGATGTTCTCTTCATATCCGAAGCAGGCGGTTGGCCTGGAGCCTCCAAAAATAACAATGGATTTTATGTCCAATCCGTTGGCTACATGCATAAGCAGACTATCAGGGCCAATGAAAAAGTTTGCTTGGGAAAGAAGGGAGGCAGATTCCCGCATGGTGTGCTTTCCTGCAAAGCGGATAACGTTTTCGAGTACTGGTTCCTTGTCATCACCGAGTTGGATAATGGAGAAATCCGGGTGGAGGGAATCGATAAGCTCAACCCAATGATCAAGTGGCCAATTTTTTACAGTTTCTTTACTTCGCGTGCAAATGGCAATGACCGGCTTTGAGGATGCTCCCATAAGTTGCTTCGCCCACTTTCTTTCCTCTTCGGAAAGATAAAATCTAGCCCTATACTCATGGTCATCAATACCTATTCGGCCGAGGTTGTGAGCTATGATGTTTTCCCTTTTTTCTTTGCGGGCAATCAGCTCCCAATAACTGGAATCGAAGGAATAAAAGGTTTCGGGTTGATTGATTGCGTCAATGTGGGGGTCGAGGCGGACTAGTTCGGGGTTTGGAGTGATGCAGTTAATGCTTAATCCTGGATATTGTTCCTTTATGCAGCGGATAACATTTGCCGTTATAAGAGCGTCTCCTGGGGCACCCAATCGATCGATTACGGTAAGCCATTTTCTCTTTTTGTTGAGGGGCGGTAAAAGAGATTGCAGACGAGAATTTCGAAACCATCTGAATTTTGACCAAAGCTTATGTGGATAGGATCGGTTAAATGGATAGAGTAAGGATTGGAGTGTTTTTTTTCCACCAGGGATTTCTCCATAATTCTTCAACTTTGAAAGTTAAGATTTGTAGCAAGGAAAAGACCGACTTCTCCATCCTTACCAATGGCTTTTTGTGGTGGACTCGATTTGATGGTTTGGAATCCAAAGTCAGTTAGCTTTTTCTCGATCTGAGGTAGACTACCGCCGCCGGAATGCCAGCTATGCCACTCCATAAGCAAATATTTGGATGCCGTTATCAAGTTTTGGAAATCGTTCAAAAATTCCCATTCCGAACCCTCGATATCACACTTGATTAAGTCATAAGGTGCTTCGAGTTGTTCCACTAAGTCCGCTTCGGTCAAATTTTGGACTTGGATGGCTTTTTCTGATTCGGATAAGGAATATCTCGATCCGGCCATGTGAGATCGATCGTAGAATGGACTGCTTTCTGAATCCGGAAGACCAATAGCACTTGGCAGGTAAGAGAATCTGCCGGCCAGTTTTTCTTGATTTACCAGATTCTTCAGGGATCGGGCACAGCTTGGAGATGGTTCGATCATGAGGGAGGTAAGTTTAATTTCAGGATGTTTTGATTGAAGCCACAGGCTGAAATACCCGTAATGGGCGCCGATGTCCAAAATACGGGTAATCGGTTCGTTTGGTATGAATTCCAGATATTCCTGTTTGATGAAAATCTCGGAAAAGGAATCGTAGGAGTCTTTTTCCAATAAGTGGGCCCAATATCCGGATTCAAGGGGAATGGAGTGCCCCAACTCATGAAAGTATTTGTGCTTCAGGTGGAAAAGCAATTTGTTGCGGAAAAAAACAATGCTCAGAAGCAAATCTATCATTCGAAGCTAAGTAAGGATAAAATCATGAAAGCGTGGGACTTGGGAAGATTTTGAAATCAAGTGTTGAATTTTCTTTGCCTGATCAATCGATGCAGAAAGCTGTTCTTGGTAAGATTCCATAATTTCGACGAGACAAGCCTTGAGTTTGTCGACCGATCTTTTGTCAATCAGGTAACCGCATCCGTTGTCCTTGCAAAAACGATGAGCTTCCATGAAATTGGGACCATAGACAATGGTTGGTCTACCACTCGCTAATAATTCAGGCAGTTTGGTGGGAATTGAGAAACAATATTCATCGGCAAGATCGGAATCAAAAGCAGAAGGAACGACAAAGACATGATGCTCTTGCATTATTTCGAAACGTTCGGCGGCAGGCGCTTCGCCGTGATGTACGACCGATTCTCCATCTATTTCAGCGGTAAGAAAATCGGAGGGGACCCTTTGGCCGTAAAGATTGAAAACAAGGGGATGACCATTGCTGCTTAGTTCGGAGACAGCGTTGCACAAGTCGTTGATGGCTCCTTTGTGCAAGTGGGAGAAGAGACTCCCAAGAAAAAGAATCTTGAACGGGTTCTCCGTATTGAAGGTGAAATCATCGACCGGAGGCAAGGGCAGGTGCTTGGAATCGGCATAGTTGTGAAAAACCTCGAATTCCCAATCAAATTTTTTTTCGTATGCGTCTTTCATATTATGCCCGATGCAGGCTCGTTTGTAAGATGATTTTAAAATGGATTTGAATTCCAATGAATTAAAAAACAAAGACGAATGGTCTGCGATATGTACGATATGCTTGCACTCTTTTTGGTTCGCTATCCATGAGGCAAACTGGACGTTTTCGAGCGAATAAAAAAAAGAATATACAACGTCGAATTTGCCTCGTAAGAAAAGGAACAGCCAAAGTTTGGAATATTTTCCTCTCCATTCGGGGATTATGCCAAGCAGAAAAAGGAAAAGATATTTCCTGGATTTGTGATAAGGGCAATGTGCATGTACAAAACCTTTGCTTGCGACCTTTTTCTTGAAGGAAGCGTCGGTAAATACAACCGAACAATTTAATCCGGACAGAAAAGTTGAGAGAGTCACCCCAAAACCATTCGGCGTCCCCGGAGGGGTTTCCGTAACAAGTAGAACTTCTTTAGGCGGGGGCAGAGTTTTAAGGAATGAATTTGGCTATGTCTGTGAGCCAGTAATCGATGAGTTGCAACTCAAGTGGATCCACAACGTCAATTTTTTCCAAAGAGGAATATGCGTTGACGAGATTATCACCGATCGAGACATTTTGACTTACGGCACCATCTAGGGTCGAAACGATCTCCTCAGTGCGTTGATACATCGAAGTCTCGGATTCAAAATCCGCCATTAGGTTGTGATCGTTGCGTTCCTGATATGAGGTCGGCGGATAAAAACCGAAAGATATCTCCGCACGATCCAAGATTATTTGGGCGACGTAACTTCTGAGAATATCAGTGAAACGGAAACTTACGGTTGCCGGCAAATATAGAAGGGGGAATATGCTTTTGCGCATCCACAAAGTATTTTGCGAATTAAACGAACATAGATTGTTTTTCCCAAAAATAATTGGGTCCTTGTGAACAAAAGTCGGTGTCTTTTTGAAAATCAATCTATGAATAGCATCAATATCAGGGTCTCCGTCCACCATGCATTGCAATAGACCTATTGCATTATACCCTTTGGACGGAACTACCTCATTCGGGGTTATCACTGAATTTTCGAGCGCTAATTTGTTTAACGGGAATCCACGCGGCCAAAACGGAATGCTAGAGTTAGAAAAATGCGTGTAGACGTTTTTGTAAGTCAACTCCCCTTGATCTTCAAGATACAGAGTTTCCTTTTCGTAGGCCATTAACTCCGACCACTTTTCTAGGTAGGGAAAATTATCGTCGTCCGTATCGATAATCATGGATGCATTATTTTCCAAAGCATAAAGATAGCCGATGTTTTTTCTTGTGTAGTGATTTTCCAAAAGGCATTTCGAAATTTCAAAGTCACCTTCTTTTTGCGTACCTATACTGATGAAATCGCAATCTTTGTGGTTCCAGTCACTCGGAGTTTTATTGTCACCTACTACGATTACTTTGTTTCCACTTACTTCTGCCCATTTTCCTATCTTCGGGTTCGGTGGATTAATCGTCGTTAGGACGACGGTCGTTTTGTTTTTTTCGCTCAACTGAATTCGCTTAGTTTGATGGGATGAATGTAAGATGTTTCTTCGGAAAACAGACTACTTATCTTTTCGATTTTTCCTTCTGCTTTGGAAATCGCCTTTTTTGCATCGATTGGGTTCCAGAACTCCTTTCCCATCAAACCGTGATCGCGTTCTTGGGTAATGTTCTCGCATGAAAGGACCATGGAAGTGGCGATAGCAGCATCTACCCACAGGTTCATGGCGGCAAAAACACCACAGAGATGACAAAATGATTTCAGGTTCTCTTTAGGTATCACAATTAGGTCCGAATATCCTTCGATGAGAGGAAAATGGACATACCTTCTCAATCCATACCGGAAGATGAATTTCAACCCGCTTGTAATTCTTTCAAGGGAAAGAGTTTTATCATGAATGCCCCAAAAATTGTGTAGACCCAAGTTCCGGTATTCCAACCCATGCGTTTGATAAATCCCGAGTAATTCTTCTCTTTGAGGTAAAAATTGTTGGGTGGGAATTGGGTTTTTTTTGTCGGGAAAAGAGAGGCTCTCCGAAAATTTATGCCATGCAAAGGAATGTTCCCAAATGGGATTTAAATATTTTATGTATCCAGATCGGTTGCAATTTAGCTTTTCAATGAGGTTTCCCTCATTTAACTCTGGGTTGAGCAACAGGTCATCGGCACAAAAGACATAGTACTCAAAATCTTTTGGGAGATGAGAATACGCTTGTGCAAAATACCCCTGGAAATGAATCGAGGTTTCATATATCGGAATTATGTCATCTTCTTGGTTCCAATCACTGAAAGGGGAAAGAAAACGTATCGTTGAAAATCGCTCTTTGTATATTTTCTTAAGTTTTGGAATATTTTTTTCATATTGATGATTGAATACGAAAGATAGGCAAATCGAGGAGGGCATCACGCTTGTCGGTTGGTTTGGGCTAAAACAATCTGCCTGATGGTCTCTGGTAATGAATTCTCAATTTTGAATTTTGGAAAATGCTCGTTAATTTTGGACAAATCACTGTAGTAGCAGATGTGATCCCCTATGCGATTTTCGTCCGTATATTCATAGCTTTGTTTTTTGCCCGAATAATTTTCGCAAATTTCAAATCCTTCGAGTATGGAGCAACTGTTTTTCTTGCCTCCCCCGAGGTTGTAAACTTCCCCCTGTCGTGGTGCTTTTAAAAAACATTCGATAAAGCGGGCAACATCCTCGGAATGGATGTTGTCCCTCACTTGCTTTCCTTTGTAGCCCAAAATCTTGTACTTGCGGCCTGCAAGGTTACTTTTTACCAGGAAACTTAGAAATCCATGAAGTTCTACGCCCGAATGGGATGGTCCAGTAAGGCATCCGCCGCGAAGGCAGCAGGTTGGCATGTTGAAATAGCGTCCGTACTCTTGCACCATTACATCAGCAGCCACTTTGGACGCTCCAAAAAGAGAGTGTTTACACTGATCGATTGAAAAATCTTCGGCTATTCCATTAATGTATTTTGGATCATCATATTCCCATCTGATATCCATTTCTTTCATTTTAATAGCGTTTGGGCCGTCTCCATAGACCTTGTTCGTGGACATATGAATGAACGGAGATTGATGGCATACTTGTCTGGCTGATTCGAGAAGATTTAGTGTTCCGGTCGCGTTGACATCGAAGTCATCAAAGGGGATCGTCGCCGCTTTGTCGTGAGATGGCTGGGCGGCAGTATGTACAATGGCATCAGGCTTGATATTGGTTATTAGCTCAAGTACGTTGCCCCGGTCCCTGATGTCCAATTCATGATGGTTGAACGAGGGAAGGGTATCCCTTAGTTCCTTAAGCCGCCAAGTGGTATCGCCCTGAGGCCCAAAGAAGACTGCTCTTTGGTTGTTGTCGATGCCATGAATGACATGACCACGCTGGGAGAAGTAAGAGCATACTTCGGATCCAATTAATCCGGAGGAACCGGTGACGAGAATTTTCATTGTTTTAACAAATCAATTTTAATTTTTGATGGCAAAAATTCTCAAATGAAATTTTTGTAGCATTTAACCGTCATGATTTCCCAAATTTTTCATTAATAAAAATACAATCAACTTGAAGTAATCTTTTCGTTTCATGATGCGAGAAAGCATTTTGAACATGAAGCGGATGAAAGTGGATATTTTTAAGATGCCTAAGCCAATCGCAGAGTAAAAATTCGTCATCGTAAAGAGCTTCCAAGCCCATTTCCAATTGTAAGATTGAAATTCGATTCAATGAGCCACTTGCCCCCTTGAGTACTTTCTTCTCAAAACCCTGAACATCTACTTTGACGAAGATATTTCCTGGAAGATCGGGACGTTTTTGCAGGAAGTCATCAATCGTGTTTACTTCAATGTTTTCTTTCCGGATTATTTTTGATTCAGGAAACGCTTCAATGTGGGAATTTAAGATTTTACCAAGGGAACTGCTTTCGTTGTTTTTGCTAACATTTATGGAAGTTTGCCCGTTTGTATCGCTCATTGCAAAATTTTGGCATTCCCAATTTGGGAATTCGCTACACCTTGACTTTAGAACTTGATAAGATCCCGACAAGGGCTCGAAGGATACGATTTTTGAGTTGTACCCTTCGTCAATCAGCTGCGATGCCCAATTCCCTGTGCTTGCACCCACATCGAGGGTCAAGTCGATCTTATGATCGCTCAATGTTTTGGCCAAAAAACCAAAATAGGTATCGGTCGATTCAACTAATCGGTAGTTCGGATTGATTCTTCTTACTTCAAGATTGAAATGACGTAAAATTTTCTTGGTCAAACTCTTCATTTAGTTTCTTGAGAAATCAGAGATGCCTTGCAAATACCAATCATGGTATTTGCCAATCATATCCGATTCGTTGAACAGTTTTCGCGCCTTGTAAAGTGACTGTTTGGCGAAGTTGTTACGCTTTTGATCATCGATAATAATCTCTTTGATAGCAGAAGCAAAAGTTTCCGGCTGATTGGGCAGAATCCTTCCGTCTACTTGATCGGTTATTTGTTCGGGGATCCCACCGACGTCAGATGCAATGACGGGAGTTCCGCAGGACATTGCCTCCAAAATGACATTGGGATAGGTGTCTGCCTTGGTGGGATGCAGGTAGACGTCTGATGCCTGATATACTTCGGCTACGTCCCGTTTGTCGTGCAACCAACCAAGTTTTTTCAAGCATACGTGATTGTAAGAAGTGGACTCACCATCTTCACCCATAATTAGAAAAGTTATGTTCTTGGATTTATGTGAATTGGCTAGAATTTTAACTATATCCTCAACTAGATTGTAATTCTTCCATGGGTTATGACTAGGAGAATTACATGAAAACGAGATTACAAAGTCCGTTGCGGGTACATTCAGTTTCTTTCGAGCCTGAATTTTTTCTGCCGCAGTGAAGATGTTTTGATCCACCCCATTGGGTATAACCGTGATAGACTCGATTGCCGGTGATAAGATCGATTGCCTAACATGATTCGCAAGCCAATTGGAAGGGGTTGCGATATGTATCTTTGAGGTTGAATATAATTTTCTCTTTAAACCTAAATTCGATCTTGTGCCATCTCTGTGCAAGTTGATCGGAATATCAAGGTGGGGGCAGTTTCCGCAACTTTCTTTCCATCGTTCGCAATCAAAAAAATGACAGCAATGGCCTGTGAATGTCCAGCAATCGTGTAATGTTAGGAAAAAGGGAAATTTGTTGGAGTAATAGGGTAATTTTCTTAAATCAAAAAAGTCGCTGTGCAAATTGTGCGCGTGTATTAGATCTGGCTCGAAACCGGCAATTTCTGTCAGATGTTTTGTCCCGGGGAAATCGAAGTCTTCCTTCCCGCTTGCATTTCGAAGTAACCTTATTGGTTCGGAAATTTTTGTAAGTAAACGGAAAAAATTTGGGAGCAGAGAATAGTTTCTCTCGAGAGAGATGTGACTTAATTTTCGAAAGAATTTAAAAAATCCGTTTCGGTATTGATTATTGTTTATGAGCTGAATGCTTTCAGAGGAGAAATTAGACCCTCTCGTAATTATTTTTGAAACATGTCCCTGCTTTTTGAAGGAATTACTCAAGTGCCACGCAATTTGATTAGCTCCACCCCCTCCAATTTCCGCATTAAGGGTAAGGATATTTAATTTTTGATCTTTGGTTTTTCGTGTTTCGGACACTAAAGTTTTAATCAAGAACGACTATTTCTGTTTCCAGAGGTTCAGGCAGTCTTTTTTTAATTTTTTCAATTGCTACCAAAACATCTTTAACAGTTATTTCATTTAGGCATATTCGATCGAAATCACAATTATTACTTTGCCAACAAGGAGAACAGGGTGGAGAAGTTTCAATATTCTCATTACAAGGATACCCTGTTTGCCATGCTTTCAATCTTCCTCCATAGATAATTACTGACCTTGTCTCTACTGCTCTAGCTAAGTGCATCGGAAATCCTTCTTGACCGAGAAAAAACTCACAATTTGCAAGCAAAGAAGCAGATTTAGAAATAGAAGATGCTCTGTAATCAATTGTATTTTCAAGTTTATTCTCTTCTGGCATTCCGATTTGTATAATACAATATCTTTTGGAAAGCTCATTCACCACTCTTTGCATTTTTGTTTCGGACCATCTTTTATTTTTTACTTCAGTTGATGAAAAATTATTCGTACTTTGAACGCAAACATAGTCGCCATGTCGATTTATGGCGGAATGATCAATCTCCTGATACCAGTAAGGTCTAATGCTTACTTCTCCTTCTATATTTGCTCTTTGTAATATTTCTACAACCATATGATGTTTTGGTGGAATGATTCTATCAATATCACCAATCCATGTCCCATAATACAGAAGATTAGATGGACGATTGATTTTTTCTAGAAATTTAAGAGTTTTCCAGTCGTCCTGAACAATCTTTAAATTATAGGGATTGTTTTTAAAAAGTTCAGGGTAGTGTGAAAGCATCCAACAATTTTCTATTCCTCTTTTGGCTAATTCATGAAATAAAATAGTACATAACAAATGATCACCTAATCCACCTCCAAAATGAAATGCACAACTTGGGATTTTGTTTTTTAAAAATAGTCGTATGGCCCAAAGCAAGTGCTTGGCTTTTGCGATTACTCCTGTTGACTTTTCTGCTGAAAATTCTTTTGTAAATTTGTATTTGGTCAATATTTAATACTTAATAATAATAGTTGAACCAGATTTATCGGGCATTGGAACCGGAAACTCTTTTTTAAAGCAAAAGAATTCGTCCACTGCTTTTCTACATCCCGGCCAAGCGTTATAATCATGGATGAGTATAATTCCTCCCGAAGAAACTCTGGGATAAAAAAATTCTAATCCATTTTTAGTAGGTTCAAATAAGTCCGCATCAAGATGAACAAAAGAAAAAATGGTTTGCTCTAGTTTTTTATTCACAGTCTCGGGGAAATAACCTTGGTACACTTTAACATTAGAATTTTGTGGATCAATGAAACGAAGGATGGAATCGACAGAAGTGTCTTTAAAATTGTTAACTGATTCAGAGTTTCTAATCTGATCGTTCTCCTTGGAAACATCTTTCTCTGCAAATCCTTCAAAAGTATCAAACAAATTGAGCGTAATTTCAGGACAATAGTGGTGAATCAATTTTGCGGTCTCACCTTTGTAAACTCCAAGTTCAGCAATTTCGCCTTTAATTTTATTTTCTATAATTGTTCTTAGGAGCAAAATTATCATATCTCTTCGAACCAAATCGTATGAGCAAGTATCAACAATATTTCGCTTATCATTAATTTTAGCTTTGGGTAGAAATCCTCCGCACTCATTTATAAACTCGGGGTTGTGCCAGAAAGAGTAGGGGTCTATATCCATGCGACCTTGTAAAAAATAAGGACTCTTACTTTTTGATATCTCTTCTGCAGAGGAAACAAATTGTTGTTTCCTATGCAGAGCTATTTCCTCGGGACCTTTGCGTAAAGAGAGCAGTGTCTGTTTAAGAAAGCGCAATTTATTCCAACAAAAGCTATTTTTAATTAATTTCAAAACATTTAATTGAGCGTTTTATTACGCAATTAATTGGTTATACTTGGATCCATATTTTTAAAAGTTATTTTTGCTAAACCATGAAATAGAACTGTGCAAATTAGATGATCACCCAATCCTTCTCCAAATCTAAAAGCAAGTAGCGGTTTTCCATATGGAATAAAAAAGAGAAATCCCCATAAGATATTATATAGATGAGTAGTAAATCCAGTTATTTCATTTTTATGATTAAAGTCATTATGAAAGCGAAATCTCAAGTTGATTTATTAAAGTAACCTAGATAACTCTTCATACTTTGATTCAGGGCAAAGTATCTCTTCGTACATTCTTCTGCTTTCGGAAGAATAACGATCGTAATCTGAATATATACTATCTAAAGCTTTATCAATTTCCGAGATAGAATTTATTACAATTCCAAAGTCGTAGGATTGTTTTAATTTCAAAAAGCTATTATTAGCGGAAACTATAATTGGAATACTCAGCATAGCCAATAGCGAAAGTTTCCCCGAAGAGTATCCAATGAAATTAATGTTTTTACCGAAGTGCGCACCGACATTTTGGTCAGGGAAATAGAGTGCTAAACCTATGTCAAACTGTGATGCAAACTTAATATAATCAGAAGCTTCAGGGATAGGAGTGCAGTTGAAGCTAATATTTTTAAATATGGAGTTTTGGTATTTTTCATAAAAGTGGTATGAGTGAAAATGGATTTTGTATTTTGACAAGTTCTCATTTATTGAAAATAAATTAACAAGTTCATCTACTCGGCATGTTGAACTTAATGTTCCTGTGTAAAGTATATTCTTTTGATAGTCGTTACGTCTTTTAATGATATTGTGGAATGAGTAATAACCGACTGGTATGCATAAACTATCAATTAACTTTAATTTTTTTTTGTATTTCGAATTATTGAGTAGTGAATTCAGTCTCTCATCGTCGGTAGAGAGAATTAGGTGTGCTTTGGTGACTGCTTTGTGCGCGGTGTCCTTGAGATATTTTATGTTAGAGTCAATTTCGTCGTCAAAGTATAGTTCGTGAGAAATGAAGTACTTGGTAGCGCCAGGACAAAATAATGAAAGTTCGTGTAGCAACAAGTATCCAAATTCATCAATGCCGAGCAACAGATTATCCTTATATGCTATGGTGTGCTTGGTGATTGAAAACATTATGGCTAATCCTTGCAAAAGTTGCCTGGCAAGGTTGTTAAGTGTTATTGCAAAATGCTTTCCAGAGTAGTAAATAGAACTCAATTTTATATTCGAAAAGGACTTTAAAAAAAAGGTAAAGCATTCCTTAATAGTTTTTAAAACTACTATTCTATGAGGTAAATCGAAAGGCCAATCTATAAACTTACAGTTTGTGAAATCTTTTGATACGGGAAATACTTGCTTCTCGATGCAAAAAACAATTCTGTACCCCTTGGAATGCAACAGCCTAGTTAGTTCAATGTTATACGGATTCTGAAAAAAATAACAATTATTCGAGAAGAATATCGCTTGTTTCCTTCCGGTTTTAAACATTTATGAATTTTTTGTCCTTAAGCATTTTATACAACTCTTTATGTTTTTGGTATCTAGGATGCGTAAAAAGACTTTCTACGGGAATTTCCGGCAATTCTTCTTCTCCTTCTTTTTCTCTTACAAAGATAGTATTGAATCCATATCTGTTACATCCGACTAATCGATATCCTTTGGTTTTTGCCAAATTGCACATTGCAGGTCCTGATGCCCCGAAATAATCCGGGTTATCTTCATTTGGATAGGAATGATTTTTGTCATAGGGAACAACAATCGAATCTTCGCCTAATTCTATATGTGTTTCTATGATTACTACCCTAGGTCGAATGATTTCTAGGGCTTCCCATATCCAATAGTCGTTTCCATCTATATCGATTGAAAGAACATCAATTTCTTCCTTAAAATCATTTTCTTCAATAATTTGATTTATGTTTTCTTTCTGAACGAATGAATTTACAAAAATTGGCGGAAATAAACTTGTGTCGGGATGATGTGCATAAAAAGCTCTTCCTTGTTGAATGTTTTCTTTGTTTCCATCGATAAACAACCCATGGAACCCGAAATTAATAGCAAGATTTGCACAGTTGCTGTTAACGCCGTTAGCCGATCCTATGTCGACAAAAGTTCGATGCTTGATTCCGATGACCGCTAGAACATAAAGGATCAAACCATCTTCTTCGAACTGTGAAAAATTTCTAAAACCTGTTTCATTGATGTTGAAGTTAGAGCCGTTTTTGATGCCACTTCGATAAAAATTATATAAATGTATTTGTAATATTCCATTTGTACATGATCGAGTATCCCTATCTAATTTTTCAATTAAGATACTTTTGAGTTCTTCATTACCGTCTTTTATATGCTTAATCATTGGACCAAGTAATTTAAGTATTAGGATTTTTAAGAATTTCATCATCTCTAATTTATTTTGGTCCTGTACTTGGTTCCTTTAGCACTCATCGATTTCTTCTCCTTTTGTCATTTGAAACTTTATTTTATCTTCGTCACCAGCATAGGGTCCTTGTTTCACTTCAAACATTTCCAAATCTTCGAGCACTTTAAATCCATGCCCTCCTTTTATCAGAAGAATCACATCCCCGGTTTCTAAAATACGACTCTCAAGGAATTCTTGGTTATTCGTATAAAAATCTACCTGCAATTTCCCTTTTCTGATAAAAAGGGTTTCCTGAGTGTAATTTACGCTCCTTTGTACTGGTTTGTGGATGTGCGGTTGAATTTCCTTACCCGATTTATGACTCATGAATGCCAATTGCTGTGAATATTCATTTGGAGTAAAAAAATTAATTCCATGTTCTTTGAAGCTACTGCGAACAATAATCGCTAAAACCTTTTTGTTATGTTCTATTCTTTCAACCATTTTGAGGTTCATCAATGTATGTTTTTTTAACTGCCATATCTCGAAGTTTACGATTGGAATAAAGTTTGCCTGTGTACCTAGCAAACCCGGCACTGAGTGCTGCTGCTGCTTTTTTTAGTCTCCATTCCGATTGCATGGTTAGTTTCATGAAATAAGCGATGAATTTTAACAATTGGGACTCAAGAGTATGCTTTATGGTCAGTTTGAATAGTCTTCTCCTTGTTGGACGAAACTGCCGGTAGTAGGTAAATGCATCCGCTTGTCCTTGGTTTTTATACCTTTTGCAAATATGCCTCATGCACATTCTGGCTTTTGGTATGATGTGATGGGTTACGCAATTGGAAAAATAACCAAAGGAATACCCAAGTTTTGAAATTTCTCGATTAAGGCCGCATTCTCCGTCTCCCAACCACTCGTCTTTCGTATATTCGGGACGAAATCCTCCGGCTTCTAAGAAGACATCCTTTCGTATCAATTGATGACAACTTGCGATTCCAGGATCCACTTTACATAATACCACATCTTCAATTTTATCTAATAGACTTAGCGTAGAATTTGAGAAGTATTGAACGATCCAATTAGGAGGTTTAGTTTCCCATCTTGGCAGTACTTTTCCACCTAAAACAGAAACATCTGGGAATTTATTTGACCAGTATTCGAATCTTTTTAACAAGTCTGCTTCGGCTATCATATCATCATCGGTAAAGTAAATGTACTCGCCGGTTGCTTTGTGTGCAGTTGAATTTCTAGCGTAGTGGACACCTTGTCTTTTTTCTAAATAATAATGAATCTTTACCCCTCTGTTGTTTTTACTAAAATTCTCCACTACTTCTTTTGTATTATCAGTGGAATTATTATCGCAAATAAGAATTTCGTATGATTCAGCAGGGAATTCTTGATTAATTAAAGATTGAATTGTTTCACCAATAATATCGCCCCGATTGTAAGCTGGGATAATGACCGAGAATTTAATCATTCAGAACTTAAGATAGTGTTGAGGGTTTCTACAAATACCTTTGTGCCGTTTCCCGGGTTGTAGAGCAGTTTGCTTGCGATTTTCAATCTTTCTTTCTCCATTTCATTTGGGTCGGAAAGGACATGAGGAATTGTTTTTGAAAGAGAATTGATATCTTTTATGATAAAAGACGCATCTCTACCGTTATTGAAAAGTTGATTTGTTTTCGAAACTTTTCCATCTGATCCTTGTTCCATCAAGGTTTTGGAGTAGAAATCAGGACAATCGATACAAATCACAGGTTTATTTTCAAGAAAGAATCCAAGAGCAACGCCGCTAAAGTCGGTTAATAATAAATCAGAAACATTTATTAAGGGATTAATCGAATTAAAATCAGGAAAGAAAACATTTTGTTTGCGAAAAGATAGACCTGATGTGGCGTTCTTCATTTCGGAATACCAATCAATACCACCTGTATAAAAATCATAATGGCTTGAGCGCTTGCTTGTAAGTAGTGCAGGATGTAATTTGATTATGAAATTATAAGCAGGTAACTTTTTGAAAACTTTGATTAGTTCGATCCCCTTTGTTCGATGAATACCGCATGGATCCCACGCGGGGGCATAAAGTACTGTTGCCTTTTTGTCATTTAAGCCAATCAAACTCTTAATTGAGGACTTTTCGGATTCGTTCGTTTTGAAATGATAATCATATTTTGGATACCCAACTTCCCAAAATTTAATATTTTTTCTTATCGTAGAATCTTTTCCAGTTACATAGTCAAAATATTCTTTGTCTCTTTCACCGTACATGAAGTAATGATTAAAAGATTTAGAGTTTACCGTACTCCATTTTGTATGTTTTCCCGGAAATCCATGTCCGATGAAGCATCGTTCTTTTACGTGAGGAGATCTGCAGTAAATCTCAGTATGCAGAGCTACATCAACGTATGGAATATCAATATATTCATTTTGTGAAATAAAATGAAAGTTTTGAAATCCAGGCAATCTGTTTTCTACATTGACCTCATATTCGTTAACAAAAAAATAAAAAAGTTTATCAGTTTTTATAGAATAATTGATTACATCATTAAAGAATTGCTGTTGCCCATGGTTGCACATCACGCAAGCAACTATCTTAAACCCTTGCTTTTTTCTATTGTCTATTTCTTGTTTTAAAAGATCAGACATCAACTCATTTTATTTTCTTCAATCTCATAAGAGTGGAATCAATTGTGAGATCTGAGCAATTATCGACTTCAATCCAAGGAGAATTAGTTCTTATGGCATTAACTTTTTCACCTCGGTTAATTAGTTCTTGAAGGAAATCTGTCATGTAAGCCTTCGAGATTTCTTTGCCATTTACAAGCATACTTTTGGACAACTCGTAATTTTGGAGAAACTTATCCCGTCCAATTCCGGAGAGCTTTATTAAGCCAATATACTGTCCTTGTATTTGAGTTACTTTGGTAACGCGGGAACCAATCTCAACTATCTCGTCGTCATTCCTAAGTAGTAGCGATTCAGCATCATCTAATACATTTTCAAAGCGACTTTCCCAATATTCTTTCCAATTTTCATCGACCACTACGCTAATTGGGAGGGTTGATTCAATAAGTTGTTCTAAAATCTTAGGAGAATAAACAATGTCGCCATATGAAATGATCAAATCTTCCTCATGATTAAACAATTCTTTGGCACAAAAGAGCGAAAAAAGCATATTGGTCGAATCGAAAAATCTGTTTTCATAAATTGGAATATTGAATGTTTTTAATTTTTCGATCATGTAACCCCCAACAAAATTGATATCTTGAATGCCTGCATTCCGTAGAATATCAATTTGATATTGCACAAGTGGTTTACCTCCAATTTCAACCATGCACTTGGGCAGGTTTTTAGTATACGGATGGAGCCTTGTACCCTGACCTGCGGCAAGAATAATCGCTTTAGTCATTGTTCAAAACTCTTTTAATATTTTGAAAGTCGATTGAGGAATATGGTTTTTCCCTTTCCGGATGCCACATCCAACCTTCAAAAGGTAGGCTTTTGTGACAGATTGCCTCACAGATTCCCTCTGTATCAGTGGCAATTATTTCGAGACTTTCAGGCAAGTCTCTTAGGTAGAAATCATGGTAACTATTAACAATCTTTGGGAAATTATGGTTACCTGCTTTAGACTGAAACAGTTCGTGTCTTGAGCCAGCGTGCCCTATAATCTTGTCAAGGGATGCACCAAAAAAACTACCCAAAAATTGCATACCTCGACAAATTCCAAGCAGTGGAATCTTTTTTGATACTGCATATTCAATCAGGGAGTGTTCCACGGTATCCCTAGATTCAAATTCTCCAATGTTATTTCCCCCTGAAAGAACGATGGCGTTGGGTGCAATATTTGTTAACCACTCAATAATAAAATCAATTTTTGAGAATTTAAGTGTATTTGGAACGGGGTAGGGCATGAAACCGGCGTCTAATAATAAGTCACAAACTCTTTGATCGAGGGCGTCTCGAAATTCAGACCTACTTTCAATATAGTCAATTCTTTGACTTACTGCTACTACTTTCAAGAATATTTGGCTAAAATATAGATTATTTATTGGTGGTCGAAATCTAAAATAAATATTTTAATTTAAAACTGAATATTTTCAAATACATATTAGAAATTAGTTTATATATCTTTTCTCATTTGTATATTGATTTTAAAACAGCTTCCTTAATAAATTTAATACTTTTTTCCAACTCATTGATGATTTTGAAATCTACTACGCAGCTTGCGTTTGATGGGAAATCAACTGCAATATCGAGTCCAGCAATGTTATTGATTTTACCATCTTTGTAACGACTATATAGTTTTTTTTGATCTCTTTTCTCTAGTTCTTCTTTTGGGACTTTTAAATAGATTTCAAAATATTCAGATATATTGTTTCTATTCCATTTGTGAACTTCACTAAATAGTGAAATTGTTGCTACAATAACATCGTGCCCTTGTTCAGATAAAAGATTAGCTAAACCTGCATACTTATAAGCTAATGAAAGTCTCGAGTCTCTATCGTAATAGTTTTTTTGTTTTTCATGAATAATGCTTCTGATTTCATCTCCATCGAGGATTATTGGCTTTTTCCTAAATATTGAATTATCTTTTGCTAGTTTTTTTGCCACTGTCGTTTTTCCCGCACCTGGTAAACCTGTAATCCAAACAACCATACTAATTTAGATCTTTTTAGAAAAGAGGTGTCAAAATTCTTGATGAGCAATCCAAAGCAACGCTTTTAGCTTTTTTAAGTGTTTCAAATCTTTGCTCTCCGCATCCTATGGCCGCGGGGATTTCGAATTCAGCACATCGAATAGCCATGTGAGAGTTGGCACCACCATATTTTGTAATTAAAGCGATAATTTTTTGTGAGAATATCCAATCAAAGCCAGGGTCTGCATTTTCGATCAAAATGACTTTTCCCGAAATTTGATCAGAGGTGAAAACTGTATCAAGCAACATAACTTCTCCGGTTATTTTTTTAGTTGAGATGAAGTTTGGTTGAGAAACCTGAAAGGGGACAACATCTACTCCTTCACAGTCGGCTAACAATTGGGGTAGGCGGATAGACCGGGTAAGTTTCCACTTTTCTCGATTTGAATCAACTGGTTTAGTTAAGTGCTGAAGGACAACTTGAAAGTCCGCTGAGGATTCGCTTCGAAAATGTTTAACTTCGGAAATGGAAAGGTGAGATAACATCTCTCTGGAGACTCCTAAAGCCTTTCCCCAGTTGGCAATGCTTTCCAAAATAGCACTTACCGATCTTGTAAAGACAAATTTTCCATATTCTCTACCTTCAATTGCTTGGTGAAGATAATTAATCAACCCTACAGCAGAAAAGTCCGTGCACCCTTCTTTTTCAAGTAATCGATCAATCTTTTTCTTTTGCTTTGAGTTAAGAGAGAAGGGCTTTTGTTTCTTTATGCTAGGCTTTTCAGTTGGTAGAGATAATTCCTCTAGAGATAATTGGCTGTATCTGGGAGAAAGGATATCGTAGGTACCAGGACGAAGATGACCGTATTTATTAATAAACTTTTCCCTCTCAACTTTAGAATCCGCAAGGTTAACCATATCCTGAACTAATTTACTGGCTACAGTTTCATTTGAGGTATGAAAGGCAGAAACATCTGAATCATCAAAAATTGCCAGCCTTTTCAATGAATCTAATATGGAAGAGGCAATAAAACCGTGGCGAGCAAGCATGGCGAAAGGAATTGTGCCAAGTGTTATGCAATCTTGGATTAAGGCATTCAACGAAGTATCGAGGAAAACAGGTTTAATTTGCCTTGCTTCAAGTTCACGAATCTTATCAAGACACTTCTTTATGGATGCATTCCCTTCACCCCGTAGAAGTGGATATGTAAGGTCTTTTAGTCTGATCTTGAAGTCATCAAGTTCCTTTTTATTAAGTACGCCATCCAAAAGTTCCTTGGTCTTGCCACTAAAATCAAAATCATAACAAGTCGTTACAATTTCAAATTCAACTTTATCGTGATACTGAGGTGATTCATTTAATTTGGATAGCCAAGAATTAACCAGTTTCTCACCAATGTTTGGGGAAATGCCAGAGGGTAAAAAAGAATTAAAGCTTAGCCTTACATCTATATAGGGTTGTCCTGCAAATGAGAACATAAGTTTGCTAGAACTAGGTCGATGATAACCCATTTGAGAACGTCCCTCTAACCAAGGACCATTTGTAATTAATTCTTCATATAGAGAAAAAGCTAATCTTCGAGGCACTCGCCCTATCATTTCAACTGGGTTCCAGTCAGGCATCTGACCAAAAAGGTTAGATTCTCCTAATATTCCGGGGGCTGTCTTTAGTGCGATATTTAATTTAATTCTGGTTGAGTCTGTGAGTGCATTGAAATTTTTAATTTCTTCGCAATCCCATTTTCTAGTACCAGTTAATGAGCGAACTTGTAATAATTTAGGTTCGAACTTGTCGTTCATTGCAAACTCGATGTCTATGTGTTCAGAGTTCAGAATGTACTCCAATTCCTTAACTGCAGTAAGTAAATGTTGGAACCTTTGGGAACGAATTGAACCTTTTTCATCTCTTCGAATGTAAAGTGTGCGGTTCGAATACTCGCCTATTCCCGATGTAACACTGTCCGTTGAACCTGTAACATCATCATAATTGATTACATAATAGGGGGCCCCTGTGGAAAGTTCGTGAGTGAAAAGAACACCACTCATGATTGTTTCAGTAACCATTTCTTGTATAATAACTTGGTGATTGAGATTGCTTGATCCTGATTTTGAATAGCTTGCTATAACCTTACGGAGAGCATTAAGGACAGAGTCTTCATCTGCGGAGGAAACATTGAGTTCAGAATGATACTTGCCGGCGGATGAAGCGAGGTTTCCATCTTCGTCCTTTGCGGAAGAACGAACCACTATCTTTTCACCATTGAAGAAATCATTAATTCGTTTGCATACATCATTCGAATTATTGGAAATGGAAATTACATCAAAGAGTAAAACTTTTGGAATTTCGAATAACTTTAAACTTTTCCTAAGTTCTAAGAGGATAGAACCCTTCGTTGATGCTGGATCTAATACAAGTGAATTATCTTTCTTAATATTAATTCTTGAATATTTTTTGATATTTTTCGTAGTAAGAATTATCTATTTTTGAAAATGTAGAATGGATGTAAAAAGTTTCGTCAAAACTATACCTGAATGGTTTTTGTGATATTTTTGATGAAAAGTCTGCGGTTTTTAATTCTTCTAACTTATTTTTTACAGCCGTAAGAATTTCATCACTTGTATTCTCTACAGATTCATAATCAGAATGAATTCCTTCGATTGAATACTTATCCGTACTCCTTAATTCAATATATTGAGTTCGATTAAGCAACTCTCCGGTTGCTTTATTGACGATCATCTTCGGTAAAGATGAATCTTTGTAAGACCATGTAAAGAACTCCCAGAACAGGTTATTAGTTACTACAACTGGTATATCAAAAAGAAAGGAGGCGTGAGCAGGCCCGCTGCAACTTGCGATCATCACATGTTGTTTTGCCAATGCAAAAAGCCTAAGATCGGATTCTGCATTGTGAGGTAAATAAGGCAGGTCTTTAGAATTTCTGGATGAAAGGTCATTTCCTGTTAGAAGAACTTGCCCTCCTTGGTTAATTATTTCTTCTATACTTTTATGATATGTTTCTATATCTGTGTCACGAATCTGACTCCATCCTCCGCCATTTCTAATGTGCAGAACGCAAAACCAATCATCAGGATCAATCCCACTATTTTTCAGCTTCTTAAAAAGTGTTTTTTCTTCTGAAGGAGTGAAAAATTGTGGCAAGTCAGAAAAATCATGCTTTGGGAAGGTATTGTATATTCTTTTATATCCTGCATTGGAATAGTTAGATAATTTATATTGCATCGCGTGCTTTATAGCTAAACTGCATACCATATCGTTAGGAGATCCTCCCACATCGATATGCTTTCTTGATTTTTCAATGTGAGCGGATGCTATATAATAAGAAAAATCGAAGTTGAAAATTATAGTTTTCATGCAACTCTGAGTCATCTTTTTTTGCAGGAACTTATTCGCGAAATTTCTTGTTGCTAAGATGGTTGCGTCACTTTTTTGAGAGACTTTCCTTGCATATCGCAATTCAAGAATTTGGTGTCCAAATCCCCAACTCCTTTGGTTAATTAAAAAAGTTGCCTGATTTTTCCTCGAAGATTTCGAAAAAAGTAACCAAAAAAGTGCATTAATATCCTGAACAAGAAGTAAATAAAGGGGTAGTATATTTTGTAAATGAATTGCGAAATATTTTATCTTTTTTAGCATGCTATCTAGGTGAGCAGCAAAGTACTAATAAATAATGTGACATTGAATGAAATCCAGTGTGTAGAGTTTCGTCATTCATACTGAACAGAAACACATTTTTGAAGTGAATTTTCATCAGAGATTTTAGATCAGGACCCGACTTACAGTTGACATGTCCTATTTTGGATGGTTCGGAGGCGTATACTTGTGACTCTAAGGATGGCATACCAATAATTACACTACCATCTTTTGTAAGACTGCCACAAATATTCTTCATAAAGATATTCTCGTCTTCTTTTTGAATATGTTCCAATACATCGAGCGAGAAAATTCCATCATAATCTGATCCAATTGTACCATCCAAGATATCGCTAGCTGAAAAACTAGTATTTTTAATACTACATCTACGATTAGAACTTTCGATGTAAGGGGTGTAAAAATCTACGCAATCGAGTTGGTTTACTGCCGGAGATATAAGATGAGCACCGAAACCCTCTTGGCATCCAACTTCTAAAACTTTACCAAAACCATCAAACATTTTGCTTACAAACTTATAGCGGGAAAGGGTAAACAAAAGATTACGAGGTGATTCGTGGAGAATTTTAGTAGTATTTTTTCCCAGAGGAAATTCTCCATAGTCTTGGCCAAGCGAATCAAGATAAATCTTCTTGATGTCATCTGAAGAAGCGTCTCCTGCAAAATTAGAATTCATAAGTTTAAGTATTTTGAATGAGAAGTTAAGTTTTTATGCATTACGAACTTAAAGCATTTTTTGAGTGTCAAATTACTTTAGGTTTTTTGATCTTTTGTATCTCTCGATATCGCTCTTCAGGATTTGCCTGGCAACCCCTACAGGTGTATCCCATCCAAGTTGGAGTTTTTGCATAAGATTAATGCAATCGATTTTCATGTGATGAAAATTTGTTGGGTGCTTTTTGAGCAATGAGTCGTTTGCGGGAAATCTACGGACGGATCCGGTCTTTTTTAGCGAGGCTAGAACTTGTTCGATTCCAAATAAGATTTCCTTTCTGCATGTTCTGTGTAGAATACTGAAGGAATCATCTTCATGATAATCAATATGTTTTTGATACAAAATATCTCCCTGATCGATCTTTTCGTTGATCTGATGAATGGAAATACCCAATGGGTCGTTGAATAAAGTTGCCCAAAAAATTGGTTGGGAACCCTTGTGAATAGGGAGCATTGAAGGATGCGTGTTGAAGGAAATTTCGATGTTTTTTAAGGCATTATGCGGAAATATAAATTCAGTTCTGTCTGAAACCAGCAAGTCGTATTTTTTTTCTTTATTAATCTTGAAAAGGCAATCACGAGAGTAGATGTTTACTAATTTGGAAGATGCATATCTCAGCAGTAGGTTCTCTATAACTTCTCTGTTTTCTGCATTTTTGTGGGAACTAAATATTATCTTCATTGTTTTGCAGATAAATGTTCTAAAAAACAGTCCATGTGTTTGAACGAACAAGGCGGATGAACGTAAAACTCCAGGATTCTTTTGGGGCAATAATATTTTGCTACCGGCAAATTTAGTTCCTTGTAACTTACATTCTCCATTGAACCTTTGTAGTTGGGGTTTTTCCAAGGAAGTCCTCGGGCAGGTTTAATGTGAGGATTGAAATGTGGGTGGAGATGTAGGGGAGTCCAAGTTTCACGGATGGGGACACCTGCATTTTTCAGTTTATCAATTTCCTGATCTGAGTGCTGCCATGTTTCTAGAACCTCAAGTAAAACTGCATAATAAACTCCCTTTTCGTTTTTACGTGATAATTTGACTTTAATTTTCTCATTTGTCTGCAACTGTTCTGAAAGGTAGTGGGCGTTATCTCGACGAATTTTATTTTGCTCATCGAGCTTATTGAGGGCACATTTTCCAAGTGCCCCGGCAAATTCAGTCATTCTATAATTGTAGCTCAGTTCTTCATGCCCAAAAGATCTTAAGCGGAACACCTTTTCTGCAACTTTATCATGATTTGTACACAATAAGCCGCCATCTCCAACGCTAAGTGATTTTCTCTGGTGTAAGCTAAAAACAGATATGTCTCCAAAAGTACCGACTTTTTTGTCATCTACCTCAGCACCGTGTGCGTGAGATGAATCTTCGATTAAGGGAATTCCATACCTGATGCATATGTTTTGGATTTCTTGGATTTTCGAAGGGTAACCGAACATGTGCGTGATGATAACTGCCTTGGTTAACGGAGTAATTTTTGTTTCTAAGTCTTGTGGGCAAAGCCCAAGAGATTCTTTTTCGATGTCACAGAATACTGGGACTGCGTTTTGCATGAGTATGCAAGAAGCGGTAGAAATCCAAGAGTACGAAGTTACGAGTACCTCGTCACCTTCTCCGATGTCCAGAGCTGCAAGAGCAAGATGTAGCGCTTGCGTTGCATTCCCTAAACCTAGGCAATGTTTAGTACCAAGATAGGCGGAATATTGTTCTTCGAATGTTTTGACCTCTTTTTCGGCAAATAGTTGGTTAGATTCAATGACCCGTTTTACGGCTTTATGTTCATTTATCCCGAATTTGGGCCATTGAGGCCAAGTTAAATCTGAATTTAGTTTCAAATTAAAAAATGGTAGCGGCTATGCAGGAATAGTTAAGATGTCTGAAGTTCAAACTTATATTATTCCTTCGTAGAAATTCGTCTGTTGCTTCCCTGGCGCCGCTGTGATGACCGTAGTCGTCTATTATGAGTGATCCTCCTGGCTCAATGCGGTGGTAAAAATTTTCCAAGGCAGCTTTTGTCGGCTCATACCAATCCATATCTAATCGAAGAATGGATATTTTCGTAATCTCCGGATGATTTGTGTTTTGATCAACCTCTCCTTTGATCAAACGAAATTGGGAAGAAATCTTACTGAGATTTTGTTTTACTTCATCATAACTGGACTTGACCCATGTGCCGTGTTCCTGAATTTCTTGGTGAAACCTCTTATTCATATTGTTGCCCCAAATGTCCTTTTCATTCTCTTTTGGTTCAGGATGTCCCTCAAAAGTATCAAGCCCAATTATTGTATTCGATCCAGAAAAGTGCCTCAATGCATGGGCGGCAAGCTCTATGGCACCTCCCTTCCAAATCCCAAACTCCATAATGTCTCCCTCCATTCCTTTGCGGCAAATATAGCCAATAGTGTTCCAAAAGTCGTAGAGGGCCTCAGGGGAAAGCATGGTTCTTGAACTTATTTTTTTCAGGCAATTATTAAATTCCTTAGATGTAACTTCTGAAAAAAGTTTAATGTGATTTTGTTGCTGTTTATATTGGTATTTGATGGAGATAATCCTCTCTAACTTTTTAGTCAAAAGCGTTTATTATCGCATGTGTACTTTCACCATTTCTCATCGCCAATATTCCCTTGTTTATATCCTTAAGTTGATACCTGTGACTTATGAAATCATCCAGTTTAAATAAGCCTTCATCCAACATATTAAGATAACGAGGAATATCAGTGTCTGGAATGCTTTGGCCACCTTCTGAACCAGTAAGAGTTTTTCCAAGATGAAGTGGAAGTGTATTAATGCTTGCTCTTTGGTCTAATCGCATAACCCCAAAAAGGACGCATTTCCCTTTTGGGGAAGTAACTGCATAGGCTTTCTCTATCATGTCAGGCAAACCTGTACCTTCAATCACAATGTCCACGGCAGGTTTTCCAAGAATGTCAATCAATGCATTTTCCATGGCCAATTCTTTGGCGTTAATCGTATGAGTGGCACCATGCATTTGGGCGGACTTTAATTTATGGTCAACTATGTCAATTGCGATTATGGGGTTTGCTCCTGCGAGCTTGGCTCCTAGAACGACGCCTAACCCGATTCCTCCCACCCCAATAATGCATACTGACTGACCTATTTTTACTTTTGCATCATTTGAGATAATACCAAAACCAGTCGTGATCGTATCAGCCATGAGGGTAGAGACTTCGTGGCCATACTTGGGGTTAATCGGAGTGAGTCTATTTTCAGAGATTATGGAATATTCACTGAATGTCGTAATATGACCAGCACTTACCTTTTTTCCCCTCCAATTATAACTAGGGTATGGTCCGGACATCCCGGATGCAGGGCGCCAGTGGCAAACAACATGGTCTCCTTCTTTGACTCGACTGACCATAGAACCCGTTTCCCTTACAATTGCACCCGCTTCATGACCCAGCAAATGAGGTAGGAACGGGTCATGCCCTTTGACTCCGTCTATTTCTCCCAGCTGTGACCCACAAATCCGGGTAGCCTTTATTTCAACGAGAACTTTTCCAGAACTGATCTTTGGAATATCGATTTCGTCTATAATAAGATCTTCTTTTTGCTTAACGAGAATCGCAGCTTTAGTTTTCATTCAAAAAAAATAAATGAATGGTCTCCTGTATAACCAGTATGCTTGAACCACCAAGACCATTCATGAGGATTATTAAAAGCTTCGCAGGTAACTTGCCAATAGAGCAGGTTGGCTTTCTCCTCTTCGTTGCGGTACGATTCGACGCATAGGTATTTGTGTTGCTTTCCTACTCTTTCGAATTCAGCTAGGGCCAAGTCTAGTTCGTATGCATGGAGGTTGTGAAAGGTGTTTAGTGAATAGACCAAATCGAAATAATCGTCTGGCCAAGGCAATGACTCTGCTCTTCCTTCCACAAGGTGCATGCGAACCTCGGGTTTGGAGTTTTCGATGGCATAGGAGGAAATGTCAATCCCATGAACCTTTGCATTTGGCAAAACTTTGGTGAAATCGTAGAGCATATATCCTTTGCCGCATCCAACATCTAGAATTTTAGCATTATTTGGAAGTTTGTAATGTTCTTGCATGGCGCGAGCCACTTTCTCCCAGCGGCCTTCTATATATTGATAGCCTCCATAGTTGATGCGACGATCACCGTCCCAATAGTCGTATCCCCATTCTTTTGCAAGTTCCGCGGCTTTTCCCTTCGGGTACTCGGGGTCATTTACCCGGGCTAAATAATCACGGTCGGTGGTTTTGTGGACTGCTGAAATGAAATCCATATAGGCCATTTTAAGCAACTTTTCTCATTTTTATCGGAGACGAGGAAAAATAATCTTCGGCGATTTTTAACTGATGACGTTTTTGTTTTTCCATTTCTGCTACATTGGTCGAAAAAGATCTCCTATGTTTTCCTTCCGGTAAAAATTCATTCAAAATAATGCAGCACCATTTTAAGCGATATAGGGAGTAGAATAATGGAATATAATTTTGAAGCTCTGTTAATTTAGTAAATTGACCGATTGATTCCTCGATAAATGCTCCGAGCCATTCGATTGGAACTGGTAATCTAGGCTGACAAAAAAAATCACAAATCATTTTAACGGGATGATCCCAACCAGCATATTCGAAATCGACAAATCTCAAACG